>JAAGKN010000192.1_pt1 | contig 82450 bp, 72 predicted proteins | sample 6206371 | NCBI WGS metagenome assembly JAAGKN01 (sample SAMN11533720, study PRJNA540317) | gut metagenome | isolation source: fecal pellets from male and female animal of same cohort | host: Peromyscus leucopus | place: USA:CA | collected 2017 | reverse complement strand
GCTACAGACAACCGCGAGATTGTAAAAGTAGGTGTGGAATTCTCCACTGAACTCCGCAACATCAACAGCTGGAAAGCCATCCACAGCTACAATGATAAAAGCCCTCGTCACGAATGACGAGGGCTTTTTGTTACTTCTGTTTTTTCTTTGCAACGATGAAAAATATCATTGGATGAACCATGAATTATGCATTATGAATTATGCATTATGCATTGTTCATCGTGTTTTAAGAGTTTCCGAGGTCCTTTCTGTCTGACCGGATAAAATCAAGAAGTTCCTGGATTGCCTCTCCGCTCGGGATATTCTTCTTTACAAGCTGTTTCCCCTTATATAGGCTCACCTTGCCCGGACCTGCGCCTACATATCCATAGTCGGCATCGGCCATCTCTCCGGGACCATTCACAATGCATCCCATCACTCCGATCTTAAGACCTTTGAGATCCTTTGTAGCCTCCTTCACCTCACGCAAAGTGCTCTGAAGATCAAATAGAGTGCGTCCGCAACTTGGGCAGGCAATATATTCAGTCTTGCTGATGCGGAGACGTGAAGCCTGAAGCAAACCGAGTGCTATGGAGTTTATCTCGTCAATTCCAAATGAAGAAGCCTCGATCATGATGGCAGATCCGTAGCCGCCAAGAAGCAACGGTCCGAAATCGGCACCTGCCTTGATCTGCAGATCCTCAAGGTCATTGTCGTCATAATCCATGCGTATCACCACCGGATTCTTTGCGCCAAGAGCCACAAACCTGTCAATCCAGGATGCTATCTCTCCGGGACGGTTAGCATTATTTGAAGTGACAACCACAGGCATTGTATCTTCAAAAAGAGCCGGCTCTGAGGAAGCATCCACCTTGTGCCATGCTCCGGGCACAGCCGGAAGGTCAAGACCTATTACAAGCGGATAAGTCACGTCTTCAAAACCCGGTATTGACTCGGCTGCGCCTCTTGTGGGAACTTCGGAAACAACCGACGGTTCCACCACAGGAGTATGTCCTTCACGAAGTGCGATATAGTCGCGCAGTTTGCGGGCCACGGGAATCTCAAGCTCCGGATCCTCAGTGAGAGAGACACGGATAGTGTCGCCTATGCCGTGGCCGAGAAGCGTGCCGATACCTACGGCGCTCTTGATACGTCCGTCCTCACCGTCGCCGGCTTCCGTAACTCCGAGATGGAGCGGGAAATTCATCCCCTCCTCACTCATGCGACGGTCAAGAAGAAACATTGTCTCCACCATCACAACCACATTCGAGGCCTTGATGGAGATGACGATATCATTGAAATTCTCCTCACGGCATATTCTCAGGAATTCCATCACGCTCTCCACCATTCCGGCAGGACTGTCGCCGTAACGGCTCATGATTCTGTCTGATAGAGAACCGTGGTTAACACCGAGTCTCACAGCGGTGTTATGTTCTTTGCAGACATTGAGGAAAGGCACAAGTGTCTGACGAATCTTTTCGATTTCAGCGGCATATTCCTCATCTGTGAATTCAAGTTTGCGGAAAGTGCGTGCTGCATCCACAAAGTTTCCGGGATTTATACGGACTTTCTCACAAGTCTCGGCAGCCTTGAAAGCCGCATTGGGATTGAAATGCACATCGGCCACAAGGGGCACACTGCATCCGGCCTCATCAAGACCTTTTCGGATTTCCGCCATGTTCTCTGCCTCACGCACTCCCTGGGTTGTGAGACGTACAATCTCACCTCCGGCTGCGGCTATGCGCAGGGCCTGGGCCACACTTGCCTCAGTGTCGGTTGTAGAAGTGTTGTTCATAGACTGGAGACGGATGGGATTGTTGCCTCCTATTTCGGTGTTGCCCACCTTTGTGACGCTACTCTTGCGTCGTTTGTAATTATAAATGCTCATGTTGCAGTTGTTTCGAATTGAAGGATATGACAGATTCAGTGTCTTCAGGCTTTGAAAGACTCTGGATCAAAAATCATTATTTTATCATTGTCAGTAAGAAGACGGAACAGAATCCCACGGCATAGCCGGCAAGCACCTGCCAGACGGTGTGACGTCCGAGCCATACGCGTGCGGAGCCGAGAAGTCCGGAAAGCACGATTGCAGCCAGAAGCCAGAAAAACAGCTGAGGTTCGGCACTGCCGTCTTTCTCTATTCTTATGAGCAGGGCCACAATTCCCGCTATACCTGCCGCGTGGGCTGAAATCTTCCAGCTGAAGTTTATAAGCATGTTGACAAGACCGGCAAGGGCTCCTCCGGCAAAGAATAGACTGAGCCAGAGCGGAGCACCCTTCATCGCCATGAACCATGCCGTGACACCGAAGCACACCACCGTTATGATGTAAGGTATCAATCTTTCCTTCTGGCCGTTGAGGCCATAGTCGTCAACCACCTTAAGTTTCTTCAGCAAAACGATCAGAAGCATGGGAAGCGCCACGTCTATGCCGAACACTATCAGTGTGAACACCACTCTCATCCCCATCGGGGCAACGTCAAGAATGGAAAGCCCGAACGCAAGAATCAGGCCATAGACCGGCATCATCAGCGGCACCAACAGCCACGACAATATGTGGGAGAAGAGAGTCGCAAATCTTTCAAGAGCAGTCTGGCTGTCATCCTTGCTGTTTTTAATCTGACGAGGACTCGGTGACTCATCCTGCACCGGAGTAGGATCGGGAGAGCCGGAATCCGGTTCAGGAGCCGACGGCTCATTACCGAAAAGACCTCCCTGACGGTTATTGAGACTGTAGGGGTCATCCCTGTCGCCATCGCGGGAGGGAACCTCGGGATAATATGAAGATGTGTCGATTGGCATGCTTGTCTGTTTTTCAAAAATATATCTTTTCTTTATCTGCTTTTCAGGAAGTCTTCACAGCATCTGCGAATTTTGTGGGCACCGGAGTCTCGAAACGCATGTCGCGGCGAGTTATGGGATGCGCAAAGCGCAATGTGCGGGCATGCAGGCAGAGACGGTGCAGACGGCTGTCGCGGGCTCCATATTTACGGTCACCGGAGATAGGATGTCCCATCTCCGAGGCATGAACCCTGATCTGGTTCTTTCGTCCGGTGTCGAGTGAGAATTCCACAAGCGAAAGGCCGTTTGCTCTCTTTAGCACGTTGAATCTGGTCACTGCAAGCTTACCCTCGTCGGCATTCTCTGTTGAATAGACCACAAACTGGGAATTCTCGGCCAGACGGCTTTTCACGAAACCGGAATCCTCCTTCACATAACCCTCGAGAAGAGCCACATAAAGACGGTCGAGCACCATATTGTTCCAGTTATGCCTCAGATTCTCCTGTGCCTCCTCAGTCTTGGCAAACATCATGAGTCCTGATGTGTCGCGGTCAAGACGATGCACTACATAGAGTTTGTTTCTGGGATCCTGACGTTTTACATATTCACGGAGAATATCATAGGCGGTCTCCTCTTTGCGATGGGACTGTGTTCCCACGGAAAGCAGACCATAACCTTTGTTGATAACGATCACATCGTTGTCTTCATACACAAGCTGAAGGCGTCCGCTTCTCAAAACTACAAAAGGACGTGAGAAATTCACTTCCACCGTTCCTCCTGACGGAACAGGGGCATCGAAAGCGGTCTGCACAACTCCGTCTATGCGGAAACGTCCGTGCCGGAGCCATGCCTTGAGGTCAGTACGGCTTTTATCGTTCAGTTTCTCTGATATGAACGAGAGAAGGGGCTGTGCCTCCGGGGTATCGTTGGTGTAGGAGAATATACGGTCTTCGCGAAACGCGGGCTGACCATAGGGATGTCTGTTGCGTGGCATTATTCTGTTTTTCTTATCTTTCTTTATAACGTAAGTTTTCGCTTTTAGTTGTTAAGGCCTCACACCTCTTGTCGAAATACCATGGCTTCTGCTTCAGGTTGCCGTGGTGCATCTGCGCAATATGTTGTTGCCCAGACGGCAATAAAGACATTTCCTTGCATCACAATATTCCTTGCGAAGATGAATCAGGGCCTGGCTGCGCATGGCACTGTCGGCCTTCAGGCCCTGACTCTCCCACATACGCGTGATGGTGTTTGATTCAGGTGGGAGCTTGGCAAGAAGGTCAAGACCCTTCTCCGCGAGATCAGGATCGCCGCGCATGGAGCCATAAGCATAAAGTATAGGTGCCACTGCGTTTATCATGAGAAGGTCCACGCTTGACTGGGAAAGGGTGCATGCTGCGGATCTTGCCTCCACATCAAAAGAGAAATGGTCATGCCAGTAGCCGGCAAGACTCCAGCCAAGGATCACCCGAAGTTTCTCCTCATCGCTTCCCGCACCTATAAGGCTTGAGAAAAGTGAGAATCCCCCTTCACAACACTTAGCAAGGAATGCGATCCGGCGGTGGGGGAAATTCTGCGGACGCGTCCGTGCATATTTCCATAAACCTGAGCTCATGGGGCGCAATCCGTATTTTCTTGCCAGGAAATAATACTCGCGACACAACAGCTGATAATATTCATCAAAGATATGGAGCGATGAATCGAGCATGGCTGCCTGCCCGAACAGAATGGCCTGAATCTGCGCGGGATTATCGGAATGATGATGGAGAACGCGCAGAGGCACCGATCTCGCCAGAATCTCAAACGGATCACTGTTCAATCCGAACCCGAGAGCCCTCGCCAGCATTATGAAACATGTCTGCTGCCAGTCGCCTCCGGTATTGGCATGAATCTCAGCCACCTTCCCGGCTTTTTTCTGAATGCGCTCCACCGACAGGGTCTCAAGCCAGTCCTCAAGATTGATTCTCGGGATATCCAGAATCTTTCCGGCACATCTTAGATCACCACCGGGAGATGACAGGCGGCTGTATTCCCTGAAAAAATCCTCAGGCATCGTCACCTCCACCTGTGGGATGAGGCTGCCGTCGGAACGGGAAACCCGGCGATCTGACACGGCTACAACATGAAGCACCACATTATCATAGGCCGGATCATCTTGATGTCCGTGTCTGTACCAGTCTGAGGCCTTGACATGGATCTCCACATTCCCGGCCCATTCCTGCCCGCCGATCCGCACTTTCGAATTGAAGAAATCCGGACCGGAATCCATGTTATGGTGCCCGGGGTCTATCACCTCCACAGGAGCGCCTCCGGCCTCACGGAGCGTGCGGCCGAACATACGCGATTTCCAAAGATATTGATAGAGACTTTCCATTGACGGAATCCTGGGCTACAAATATGCTATTCTACTGCAAAAGTAACGATTTTCCACTTAATAATTGTTAATTGAGAGGGAAATCGATAGATTTCTTTGGAACTATTGCATGATTTGCTTTAACTTTGCATAGTGTTTTTCATAGTATAATTAAGATTAAGGTTTCGGTCTATTTCTTTGTGAAAAGAGATAGACTTTTTTATGCAAAAAAAGCGCCCCGCACTTTAGGCACGGAGCGCATTGGAGTATCAACCAATACTTATTAAATCTGAAAAGCAGGCGTTATTTACAAAACTTATCTGTAAATCCCGCAGCTTTTCGGGAAACGCATCAAAAACTCATTGTCTTTACACGTTATCTTCTTCCGGCATGAAATGCTGATAAGGATGCTTGCAGGCAGGACACTTCGTAGGAGGTTCTGTGCCCTCATAGATGTATCCGCACACAAGACACTGCCATTTGATAGGTTTCTCACGTTTCCATACCGAACCTTCCTCGATTCGCTGGCGCATGAGTTCAAACCTCTTCATGTGACGCATCTCGATAGTGGCGATCGCACTGAAAGTCTCGGCGATTTCCGTGAATCCCTCGGATTCTGCCACTTTGGCGGCATTTGTGTACATTTCGACTCCCTCTTTCTCCTCCTCTGCGGCAGCAACTTTCAGATTCTCCAGAGTAGGACTGAGAATGCCGGGATCTACGCCGATAGGATCAGTCATCACAGCACCTTCCGTGAGATATTTCAGGAAAATCTTGGCATGGTGAAGTTCATTGTCAGCAGTCTCGTTGAAGATATTGGCAAACTGGAAATAAGATTCTTTCTGTGCTGTCTGGGCAAAGAAAGTGTAGCGTGAATAAGCGCATGATTCTGCCACATAGGCAGCGGCAAGAAGCTTTTCAGTCTTCGTGCCCTTTATGCTTTTGTTGTCGGCCATAGTAAAATTTTTATAAGGTATATTTCTATCGTTTTAATAATGGGAGCCCGGAACCGGCTCCGACTACTGTAATTACAACATAGACCATGAGGCAAAAGTTTGCCCTCCCGTGCAGTTTTCAACAATTCCGTCTCTTTTTTGCATATCATGGGAATAATATCTATATTCGCGTCATGACAGAGAAATTACAGGGCATTGTGATAGACGTCACACGCCACACTGACCGCAACGACATAGTGACACTTTTCACCCGTTCACACGGGCGTATCTCTTTCATATCTCCCGTTGGATCCGGCAAGTCGGCAAGGATGAGACGCTCCCGGCTTCTCCCCCTCTCGGTGATAGAGACGGATGTCACTCTCAGGCCGAATGCGGAGCTGCAGAGACTCGGGACATTTGCTCCCGGACATGTGTGGACAGATATCTATTTCCACCCCGTTAAACAGATACTCTCCCTGTTCCTGTCGGAGTTTCTCAACCGGCTTCTGCGCGCCACTATGCCTGACGAGAATCTATGGGACTATATTTTCGGATCGCTCAGGCTTCTCGACAGGATGGAGGACGGAGTGGCTGATTTCCATATCGCCTTTCTTATCTCTCTGCTTCCGTTCACAGGGATACAGCCTGACTCCACACGATTTCATCCCGGAATGGTGTTTGATTTCCGTTCAGGATCTTTCTCTGAAAACATCCCTCCGCACAGAGATTATCTTGCCGGTGACGATGCCTCCTACGCGGCACGCCTGTGCCGCGTAGATTTCTCAAATGTTAAAGCCCTCCGGCTCAGCGGGGCTTTACGCTCCCGTATCCTCGAAGGGCTTTTGCATTATTACGGAATACATTTTCCCGGCACATCGAATCTTAAATCGCTTCCGGTGGTGAGAGATATTTTCCACTCATAGCGAAACCGGTCTCGGGTCCATACCCCCGGGAAATGTATACAGATATCATCTCAGCACGAGCATGGCATCGCCATATGCTCCGAACTGATATTTCTCTTTCACGGCAATGTCATATGCCTTCATTACGGTGTCATATCCGCCGAAAGCAGCCACCATCATGAGCATTGTGCTCAGGGGCATATGGAAGTTAGACACAAGAGAATTGCAGACAGTGAAATCATAAGGAGGGAAAATGAACTTGTTGGTCCAGCCTTCATAAGTCATGAGATGGCCGTTCATGCATACGGCGCTGGCCACGGCACGAAGCACGGAAGTGCCCACGGCACATACGTTATGGCCTCCGTCTTTGGCTTTGTTAACCATCTCCACAAGCTCCTCGTTTACAAACATCTCCTCGCTGTCCATGCGGTGCTTGGTGAGGTCCTCGACATCAATGTCGCGGAAATTCCCTTTTCCGCTGTGAAGGGTAAGGAATCCTCTTTCTACTCCTTTGATCTCAAGACGCTTCAGAAGTTCGCGGCTGAAATGAAGTCCCGCTGCGGGAGCCATGACGGCACCCTCGTTTTTGGCGAAGATGCTCTGATAGCGTTCGGCATCCCAGTCTTCTACCTTACGGGTGATATATTCGGGAAGCGGGGTTTCTCCGAGAGAATAAAGAATCTCCTTGAATTCATCGTGCGGACCGTCGTAAAGGAATCTCAGAGTCCTGCCGCGCGATGTGGTGTTGTCGATCACCTCGGCCACCATCGAGTCATCTTCCCCGAAATAGAGCTTGTTGCCGATACGTATCTTGCGGGCAGGTTCAACAAGCACATCCCAGAATTTATTCTCCTCATTAAGCTCTCTGAGGAGGAAAACCTCTATACGGGCACCAGTCTTCTCCTTATTTCCGTAAAGGCGGGCAGGAAACACCTTTGTGTCGTTGAATATCATCACGTCGCCATCATCGAAATAATTGAGTATTTCCTTGAATATGTGATGGCTGATTTCGCCGGTTTTGGAGTCTACCACCATAAGGCGGCATTCGTCGCGGTTTTCCGATGGGTATTGTGCAATCAGATTATCTGGAAGTTTAAACTTGAACTGTGAGAGTTTCATTCCGATGTCGATGATTTGAAAATATTATGAATCTGTTTTTTCGTTGGGTTTAATATAGTCGTCGGGGAAAGTGAGTTCGGTCGAGGAGATCTTCTCTATCGCCTCATCTATGCTCAGGCAATCGGCTGAGGACACCTCTCCCACCCGGGTTCTGCGGAGCCCTGTGAGATGAGCGCCGCTTCCAAGAGCGGCCCCGAGGTCTCGTGCCAGAGCCCGGATATAGGTGCCTTTGCTGCACACTATGCGCAGGGTCACTTCAGGGAGATCACAGCTCACAAGCTCCATCTCCTTTATTTCGAGTGGTTTTGCCTTGAGTTCCACCTCTTTCCCTTTTCTTGCCAGATTATATGCCCTTTTCCCGTCAACCTTCACTGCAGAAAATACAGGAGGCACCTGCATGATCCTGCCTGTGAATTCGGGCAAAACATTTTCCACGCTCTCGCGGGTGATATGTTGCCAGGGATATTCGGCATCGATCTGGGTCTCCAGATCGAAACTCGGAGTCGTAGCTCCGAGACGTATTGTGGCCAGATATTCCTTGTCACCGCTCTGAAGCTGCTCAATGCGGCGGGTGGCTCTGCCTGTGCATATGATAAGCACTCCCGTGGCCAGAGGATCGAGTGTGCCGGCATGGCCGACCTTGAATTTCTTTACGTGCAGACGACGCTGTATCGCTCCGCGAATACGCTTCACGGCATCAAACGAGGTCCATCCGAGGGGTTTGTCAACCCCTATTATCTCTCCGCTTATAAAATCCATGTCTGTCTCTTAAACTGCATTTATTGCCAAAGTATGCAGATGATTCCCATCACTGCGCAATATACGGCAAACCATACGAGCTTACCCTTCTTCACAAGATTGATCATCCATTTGCAGGCACAGCAACCCACGAGGAAGGATGCGGCAAAACCTATTGCAAGCGCTGTGGCGCTCACGGCATTGTCGCCCTGTGCGGCAGGTGTGCTGACAATATCCTTGATATCGAGAAGAGCCTCTCCGAGAATGGGGATGATCACCATCAGGAATGAGAAGGAAGCCACCTTCGAGCGCTTGTCGCCAAGGAGTATGCCTGTGGCTATGGTGGTGCCGGAACGGCTGAGACCGGGAAGCACTGCAATTGCCTGCGAGCATCCTATGATGAAGGCGTCAAGCCAGTTGATGTCACGGCCTTTGTCTGCGCTCACCATTCCCTGCCCTTCGGCACGGGTGCCGGTCCAATGGGCGAAAGTGAGGAGCAGTGCGGTAACAATCAGACAGATACCCACTACAAAAAGACCTCCGCCGAAGAAACTCTCCACATAGTCTTTGAAACATAGACCGACGATTGCCACAGGTATGCACGACAGAAGAATCTTGCACACATAGTAGAAATCATCGTCGCGGCGGAAGGTAAAGAAACTCCTGCATAGCTTCGAGAACATGGGCCAGAGCACCACGATAGTGGAGCACACTGTCGCCGCATGAAGAATGAGGTCAAACTGCAGGACTTTATCCGAGGGGAGGTCTATGCCAAGTATCTCACGGAAAATCTCGAGGTGTCCGCTGGAGCTGATAGGAAGATATTCCGCAAGCCCCTGCACGATACCGAGAATCAGAGCGTCAAGCCATTCCATAAATCAATGTCGTTTCTTATTCTTGTTCTTGTTCAGTGGTATGTTTTCTTGATTTCGGCTGCCACACGATGGCAAAAGCCATGAGCAGAAAACCGAGGAATGAGATTGTCGGACCCACGACAATTCGGCGGGTGCTGAAAATCTCCGGATTGAAACCGTTTTCCGTGGTGCTTCCGCCGCCGCTCATCAGTATGAAGCCCAATACTATGAGAGCCACACATCCGGCCATCATATAATAATTCACTTTCGAAAACGGACGATCCTTGGCTTTGAGCCTGTCAAGCCCCTGCGGATCCCTTTTCTCGACTTCGATGTTTAATGCCATATGTAAGAGAAATTTATTTTTGGTTATGTAGCGTGGAACAGTATCGCCACGCCTGTGAGAGGGTTATTATCTAAAAAGTTCGTCGTAATCCTGGCGCAGATATCGCGTTGTGGCCATTGAGGCGGCAAGTGCGCAAAGCATCATGCCGACAAGAATAATTCCTCCTGCCACCACAGCATATTCAGTCCATGAAATGTAATTTGTAAAATCTGCGAATCCTCCCTGCGGTGCCGCAAGAAGAGCAATGGTGAGAAGACCCGCCGCGGCAACTCCGGCTATCAGACCGGAAAGCATATTGTTCATTATGAAAGGTCGCCGTATGAAACCGTTTGTGGCGCCCACAAGCTGCATGGTGTGGATTGTGAAACGACGTGCGTAGATGGCGAGATGGACGGTGTTGTTGATAAGCACAAACGATATCACGATCATCACGAGAGCTATCGCTCCGAGCACTATGGCGAAGCGTTCGATGTTGCGGTTCATGCTCTCCACCATCGCGGAGTCAGGAAGGGCCACGCCCGCCACTCCCGGTTGTTTCATTATCTGGCGCTCGATCGAAGCGAGAGCGCCTGCCGAAGCATAGTCTGCCTTTACGGTAAAGGTCACTTCCGGCGACAATGGATTAACCCCAAAGAGAGTCTCAAGATCCTCTCCGGTGTCTTTTTTCCAGTTTTTCAATGCATCCGCCTTGCTCACAACTCCCACAGAAAGGGCGTAGGGAGACTTCCGGATCATTCCGGCCAGGGAATCTGCAGCCGCATCGCTTGCGTTGTCGGCCATCACCACGCTTACTTCAAGCTTCTCGCGCAGTCGGCGGGTTTCTCCTGCCGCGCCTATCGTGATGAGGGCAATGATACCTATCAGTATTAGCACAAGTGTCACGCTTACTATCGTGGTGAGATGATGTGCCCAATACGAGATTTTTACCTCTTTGTTATTCTTCATATCCAACGGATATTTTCATGTGGCCCGCACATGGTGGATTCGAGATGACACTCTCTTTTGAGTCGTGCATCCCCATTATGCGTGCAAAGTTAATAAATTCACACCCCCTTTGTCAATTATTTTGAGGGATTTTTGATGATTTAGCCTTATTTTGAACAATTTTTAGCTCATATGTTCGCACTGAGAACAATCTTTTTCTCCATTTTTTGTAATTTTGCACTTGGCGAAGGGGCCTTATCCCTTCTCTGAAAGTCTTTTTATGATCGACAATTCAGCTTATCTGAAAGCAGCCTATTTCACTCTCGGCTGCAAACTAAATTTCGCCGAAACATCCACAATCGGCAAGATGCTACTCGAGAGAGGCATCACAAGAGTGGCAAAAGGGGAAATTCCCGACATATGTATAGTCAACACATGTTCGGTAACGGAGATGGCCGACAAGAAGGGACGCAGGCTCATCAGAAGTCTGGCCTCACGTTATCCTGATGCGGCTATAGCTGTCACCGGATGCTACGCCCAGCTCAAGCCGGAGGAAGTGGCTCAGCTGCCGGGCGTGGACATTGTGCTCGGAAGCAATGAAAAGCTGCGCATGGCGGAATATATCGATGCCTGGATTTCCGACAGACGCAAACGCAAAGAGGTGACCCCGTTCCGCGACATCACGGTCTTTTCTCCCTCATGCGAGAGAGGAGACCGCACCCGGTTCTTCCTGAAGGTTCAGGATGGTTGCGACTATTTCTGCACATATTGCACCATACCTTTTGCCCGTGGACGCTCACGCTCCGGGCAGGCCGACCAGCTCGCTGAGATGGCACGCAAGGCCGCTGCAGAGGGTGGACGGGAAATAGTTATCACTGGCGTAAATATCGGTGAATTCGGACGTGACAACGGTCAGAATCTCTTTGATCTCCTGCGTCGTCTCGATGATGTGGAGAGTATTGAACGTTTCCGCATCTCTTCAATCGAGCCCAATCTGCTCACAGAGGAGATCATACGCTGGACCGCCTCTGACGCAAGAGCATTCATGCCCCATTTCCATATCCCTCTGCAGTCAGGCTCCGACAAAGTGCTGCGCCTTATGAACAGGCGCTACGACACCGCGCTGTTCCGTTCACGCATCGAGATTATCAAAGATCTTGTTCCCGATGCCTTTATCGGAGTGGATATAATCGCCGGAGCCAGAGGAGAGACACAGGAGGAATGGGAAAAAAGCTATGCCTTTGCCGAATCACTCGGAGTGACGCGCTATCACGTGTTTCCTTATTCAGAACGTCCAGGCACAAAAGCACTTCTGCTCGGCGATGCCGTCTCTCAGGAGGAGAAACACAGGAGAGTGGCCATGCTCACAGCTCTTTCCGACTCCAAGATGGAGGCTTTCATGAAATCTATGTCCCACACGGTACGCCCGGTGCTATGGGAACAGCCTTCAGGTTCCGACCGCATGCACGGACTCACCGACAACTATATCCGGGTGGAAGCGCCTCTATTGGCAGAAGCCATCAACACAGTCACACCCGTAGAACTCCTTGACATTCATACCTCGGAACCGGAGATGATGCTCGCTTCGCATATTCAGCAATTCTGATTGTCATGAAGAAATTAGCAGTTATAATTCTCAACTGGAACGGAGAGAAACTTCTGAAACAGTTTCTTCCCACGGCATCACTCTTCACCAGAGGAGAGGACGTGGATCTGTTTGTGGCCGACAACGGATCGACAGACGCCTCCGTTGGCTGGATCAGAAAAGAACATCCGGAGGTGAAGGTGATAGAGCTCGGAGAGAATCTCGGGTTTGCCGAGGGCTACAACCGTGCCATAAAGGCCACAGGCTATCCCTTCACACTTCTTCTCAACAGCGATGTCGAGGTGACAGAAGGCTGGTGGCAGCCTCTTCTGAGATTCATGGAGGGGAATCCCGATGTGGGAGCCGCTCAACCCAAGATAAAGAGCTGGCGAAATAAGGAATATTTCGAATATGCAGGAGCCGCCGGGGGTTATCTCGACAAGCTCGGATACCCATATTGCCGCGGACGTCTTTTCGATTCACTGGAGAAAGATGAAGGACAATATGACGGTCCCGCGGTCGATGTATGCTGGGCATCCGGAGCGGCACTTATTGTCAGGACTCCGGTTTATCTCGAACTCGGAGGACTCGACCCCCTTTTCTTCGCCCATATGGAGGAGATAGATCTCTGTTGCCGGATGCACGCTGCGGGTTGGAGAGTCTGCGCCATCGCAGATTCGGAAGTATTTCATGTAGGTGGCGCCTCCCTAAATCAGGGAAATCCGAAAAAGACATATCTCAATTTCCGCAACAACCTCCTGCTCCTTCACAAAAATCTCCCTTTAAAGGAGGGTAAACGGCTTCTTTTCAAGCGCCGCCTGATGGACACTCTCGCATTCGGGATGTATGTCGCCAAATTTGACTTTGCCAACGCAAGGGCAATTCTGAAAGCTCACAATGATTTTCGCAGCATGAGGAAATCATATGTGAATCATCCTGACACCGACACCCTCTCCTCACTTCCGGGTGCAGGACGAAATATAATAACCGACCGCTTCCTCCTTCGGAAAAAGAGATGAAGGGCAAGCGCTCTTAATAAAAGCACAAGCATATGAACAGACCCCTGATACTCGTCACAAATGACGACGGAATAGAAGCCCGCGGCGTTTATGCCATAATAGACCGGCTGTTGCCCTTCGGAGACATAGTGGCCGTATGTCCCGACTCTCCGCGTTCAGCACAATCAATGGCCATAACCGGAAACATGGCTCTCCGTGTAAACCGGGTGGATGACTATCGAGGAGCAAAAATGTATAAGACCAACGGCACACCGGTAGACTGTGTCAAGCTTGCTGTGGGCTGTGTCGTGGACCGCCGGCCTGATCTTGTGGTGAGCGGCATAAACCATGGGTCAAACGCTTCGATAAATGTAATATACTCCGGCACAATGGGAGCCGCCCTGGAGGGGTGTGCTTTCGGAATTCCCTCAATAGGATTCTCTCTTACCAACTACTCGCCTGATGCGGATTTCTCACCGTGCCTGTCTTTCATCGACAGTATCGTGGGACTTGTGCTTGCCAACGGACTCCCTCAAGGAGTATGCCTGAATGTAAACATCCCCGACACTCGCCCATTCCCCTCCGAGATGAGAATGGTGAGAGCGGCCAAAGGTAACTGGACTGATGAATATAAGGAATATACTGATCCTCACGGACAGAAATTCTACTGGCTCACAGGCACCTTCGTCAATGAGGAACCTGAAGCCGAAGACACCGATGAATGGTGCCTGTCACATGGGATCGTATCCATTGTGCCCATAAGCCTCGACCGCACGGATTTAACGGTTCTGCCGATACTTGCAGACAAGTTTCACATTAATTAACATAAAATTCCTTTTATAGACCGTTTTAACTAAATTTTTTATAACGCTATACGGATTTTTATTGTTAACTTTGCGGGGTGAATAAAGGGGTTCCTTTATCATCATTTAAAGAAATGCCCCTTGTCACAATAAATAACCCAAAGACAAAACTCAGGAAATCATATTTCCTGATTCCCATAGAACGATATTCTTCTCATAAGACCAATTAATCGTTTCATTGACAATTTTATTGTTGCATTAGTAAAGTTATGGATTAATAGTTAAAATTAGGATTAGGACCCACAATGCCTTTCGATGTGATTCGAGAGACATTGGAAAAAAGAGGTGCGTAGTGATTATGCGCCCCTTTTTTATTTGCATATTCTCAGCTTTTGGAATAAATTTGCAGTGATTTAAGACATTCTTTATGAAAGCTAAGTTTGCTGATATTGCCCGCAGTCTGGGCTCAGATGCAAGTTCATCCGCTGTTATCGACTCCCTCCTTACAGATTCCAGAAATTTGCGCCGTCCCGCTTCAACTCTTTTCTTCGCCATCCGCACTCCCGGCGGAAACGACGGACACAAGTTCATATCCGGTCTATACGATCATGGCGTCCGTCATTTTGTGGCGTCGGAGATTCCTGATGACATGGCAGGGAAAACAGATGCAAAGTTCATACTCGTTCCCGACACGGTAAAAGCACTTCAGCAAACCGCCTCTCAGGCCTCATCCATGCCTGAAGAGGTAGTGGCAATAACCGGAAGCCGTGGAAAAACCACACTGAAGGAATGGATATTCCAGCTCATGGAGCCACTGTGCGAGATATCACGGTCTCCGCGCAGTTTCAACTCCCAGACAGGAGTACCCCTCTCTCTATGGGAAATAGAACCCACAACTTCGCTTGCAATAATAGAAGCGGGGATATCCCGCAAGGGGGAGATGAAAGCCCTTGCCGACTGCATAAATCCTTCCACAGTGATTTTCACCAACATCGGAGACGCTCATGCCGAAGGATTTGACTCTCTTTCGGAGAAAGCTTCGGAGAAAGCTATTCTCGCATCTCCTGACAGTGTGAAAAATATCATCTATTGCGCCGACTATCCCCTGCTTGCCCAGGCTCTTCGTCCATATACAGATGAAAAGAAGGTATTGGCATGGTCGGCAGTGGACCCGTCAGCCTCCATGTTCATAAAATGTGAAGCTTATTCGGACAAGAACCTTGCCGATGTGGAATACACATGGGAAGGTGAAAAACATACATTCAAGGCTCCCGTGGCCAATCCCGCCGACCTTGAGAACACAGCAGGTGCGCTCGCTTTCATGCTTCTGAAAGGAGTCTCACATGCGACAATCGCACAAAGATTTCCCCTGCTTCATAAAATAGGGACCAGACTCAACGTCACGGAAGGTGTCAACAACTGCTCCATAATCCATGATTCCTACACCAGCGACTTCTCCTCGCTGCGACCCGCCATAGACTTCATGATGCGTCGCAAGATGCCGGAACAGGGCACCGTGGTAATTCTGAGCGACATACTTCATGAAACTTCCGAAGGAACGGAAATCTATGAAGCCATAGCGCGTGTCATAAAGGAATCAGGAGTGAATCTTTTCATAGGAGTAGGCCCCAATCTGAAGGCACACCGGAATCTCTTCCCGGAGAAAGCCCGGTTCTTCGACTCCACGGATTATCTACTTGAAGCACTCACCCCTTCCGATTTTGTGGGGGAGATAGTGCTTGTGAAAGGAGCTCCCAAGTTTGGATTCGAACGAATAAGCGAGATGCTTGAAGCGCGGAAACATGAAACCGTGCTTGAAGTGAACCTTGATGCCATTGTGGCAAACTATAATTATTTCCGCAGACATCTGCCCTCGCAGACCGGAATAGTATGTATGGTAAAGGCCTCGGGTTATGGTGCCGGGAGCTATGAGATAGCAAAGACTCTCCAGGACTGCGGAGCTGCATATCTCGCCGTGGCTGTGCTCGATGAAGGGATAGACCTTCGCCGCAACGGCATAAGGATGCCGATTATGGTGATGAATCCGAAGGTGGTGAACTATCGGTCGATGTTCTCAAACCGTCTCGAACCGGAAATCTACAGCATGGAGATGCTCCGCGATGTGATTCGTGAAGGTGAGAAACATGGAATCCGCAACTATCCCATACATCTGAAACTTGACACAGGAATGCACCGCACTGGATTCCTTCCTCATGAACTCCCCGAAGTGATGGACATCATTCTCGGGCAGGACATTGTGACACTCTCTTCAACTTTCTCCCATCTCGCCACCTCAGACTGTGTGGATATGGATGACTACACGGAGCTTCAGCTATCCCGCTTCCGCGAAATGACCGACTATATCCTTGACCGGGCCCCTTATCCCGTGAAAAGACATGTGCTCAACTCCGCCGGAATCCTACGTTTCCCGGAGCATCATTATGAAATGGCAAGACTCGGCATAGGTCTCTACGGGGCCAACACACTTCCGCCCGATATCGAGCAGCCGCTCGCCACAGTCTCCACTCTCCGCACGGTGATCATAGCCATCCGGGAATGGGAGGCAGGAGAGACCATAGGTTACGGACGGCGTGGAGTACTCACCCGTAAAAGCAGGATTGCGACTATCCCCATAGGATATGCCGATGGCATGAACCGCCATTTCGGACGTGGCAACATAAGCGTGAAGGTAAACGGGAAGGATGCCCCTACCGTCGGCAATATCTGCATGGACGCATGCATGATCGATGTCACAGGCATAGACTGTGAAGTGGGCGATGCCGTGGAGATATTCGGCACCCAGGCCCCTCTTCAACGTCTTGCCGATGTGCTCGACACAATCCCCTATGAAATCCTCACGTCAGTATCTCCGAGAGTGAAACGGGTATATTACAGAGAATAAGATTCTGTCCCCTAATAACGCAGTGTCTGGATAGAGAGATGCAGGATCACCGTCCTATTCTTTCAAAAAGGGCTTTCACTGCCGCTTCGGGAGTTTCCTCCGATTCGAGAAGCTTGATAAACTGGCTTCCGATAATTGCACCGTTGCTGTGACTGCATGCTGCGGAATAGGTCTCTTTATTGGAAATGCCAAAACCTATCAGACGGGGATGGCGAAGACTCAGACGGTCAATGTGGCTGAAATAATCGAGCTGTGCCGGAGAGAACCTGTCTCGCGCTCCCGTTGTGGATGCGGCTGACACCATATATATGAAACCATCGCAATGCTCATCTATTAGATGTATACGTTCTTCGGAAGTTTCCGGAGTTATCAGCATTATCACGGGAATATCATATTTTACACTCAGCTGCCTGAAGTCGCTCATATAGAAAGCAAAAGGAAGGTCGGGTATTATCACACCGTCTATGCCGCTCTCCTTCGCCACGCGGAAAAAATCCTCTATGCCCATCTGCATGATCGGATTCAGATATCCCATTGCCACAAACGGTGTGGACGGATTCTCCTTTCGGGCCTCTTTCACCTGCTCCAGAAGGAGTCGCAGAGTCATTCCGTTGCGGAGCGCAACAGTGCCGCTATGCTGTATCACCACTCCGTCAGCCATAGGGTCGGAGAAAGGGATGCCCACCTCTATTATATCTGTTCCGGCTTTGCAAAGAGCCGATATAATCTCTTTTGTGGAATCAATTTCCGGAAATCCGGCCGTAAAATAGACGGCAAGAAGATTCTCTTTTTTCTGATCCAATATATCTGTGAGTCTGTTCATAAATTTCTATTTTAGCTTGTCCTATTATTTTTCTTAATTGACACTCCTCAGTTCTCTGATAAATGACCTGAGCCGCGTGTAATCCTTCTCGCCGGGAGTCAGTTCAAACCTGCTGTTCACATCAAATCCGGCACATCGGCCATGATTAAATTCCTTCAGATTCCCTACATCATCCGGTGAAATGCCTCCGCTCAGCAAAAATCTCACTGGAAGGTCATAATGATCCAGTATATTCCAGTCGAACTTCCTGCCGCTTCCACCGTATGAGGCCGTCGGGGTGTCGAACAGGAATAAGTCTACAGCGTCGGCATATCTCTCAAGACGCATCAGATCCTCCTCCCCGGAAAGCGACATAGCTTTCCACACCTTGAATCCGGAATAGCGGTAATACCTGCAGAGATCCGGAGATTCCGAGCCGTGCAGCTGGAGTGTAGTGATTCCAAAGAGCGCCGCCAGATTTTCCGTCTCCTCCTCGGCCATATCCACCGTTACCATCACCGGTGTCACCGACGGAGGCAAGGATCTTACAATGGCAGGATCAAGTCCGCGACAGCATCGGGGCGAAGGATCATGAAAAATAAAACCCATAAAATCCGGAAGAAGGGAAGCCACCTCCCTGATATTGTCGGGATTCTTCATTCCGCACACTTTGATTGCCATATCTTTTCTAATCCGCTCCATGATCTATCCCTTTCGAATAAACTCGGCAAGAGTATCGCCGGGAGATGCTGTTTTCATCAATGCCTCTCCTATGAGAAAACCATTGAATCCCGCACCGCGGAGACGGGAAATATCTTCCGGACATCTGATTCCACTCTCAGCTATCCTCACCATATCGACAGGGAGGCTATCCACAAGCCTCATGCAGTTCTCTATATCCGTGTTGAAAGAGGTGAGGTCGCGGTTGTTTATGCCGGCCATATCGGCAGTTGCCGGAAGTTTTACAAGTTCATCCGTGGAATGGAGCTCAACAAGAGTCTGCAGACCAAGCCTGTGGGCCAGATCATTGAATCTGCCAAGAGTCTCCGCATCAAGAAGTGAGGCGATGAGAAGGATAGCATCCGCACCGTAAACCCTCGCCTGGAAAATCTGATATTCATCCACTATGAATTCCTTTCTGAGAACCGGCAACCACGGAGCCACTCCCCTTGCCACCGCAAGATCGTCGAGGCTTCCTCCGAAAAACGGAGCGTCAGTCAGCACAGACATAGCGGCAGCGCCGTTCACGGCATATTCCTCTGCCACTTCTGCCACATCACTCATGGGAGAGATTTCTCCCTTAGAAGGAGATCTTCTCTTATGCTCTGCTATCACGGCCACTGAATGTGCCATAATGGACTGCGCTATCGGATTCACATTCCTGGTCACACACTCAGCCATCTCCCTCATAACCTCCAGAGGCATTCTCTGCTTGAGAGCTTTCACTTCATGGCGCTTCACGGCGGCTATCCTGTCAAGAATATTCATAATCATGAATTTATATCAACAAAACGTCTGAAACAATCCAAAGCGGCACCGCTTTCAAGAGACTCCCTGGCCTGTGCCACTGCATCCCTTATCTCAAGTTCCGGCTCAAGAGTGCGTATGGCAAATGCAGCGTTGGCAATCACACAGTTTTTCTTCGCATCAGAGGCTTTCCCCTCAAGCACGGAATCGAATATCGCGGCTGCCTCCTCCACAGTCTCGCCACCGTAAAGATCAGCCTGTGTTCCCCCCTCAAGGCCAAGGTCTGACGCTTCCATCACCCTTTCACCCTGACTGTCGGCAACCTTGAACGGGGATGTGAGTGAAATCTCGTCATATCCGTCAAGTGAATGAACAATCGTGCAGTTTATACCCTCGTTCTGAGCGATATAGCGGTAGAGACGCATGAGCTTAAGATTGTAGACACCAAGCAACTGATTTTTGGGAAGCGTGGGATTCACAAGCGGACCAAGCATGTTGAAAAATGTGCGCATCCTTAAGGATTTCCTCACAGGGCCCACACTTTTAAGGGCCGGGCTGAAAAAGGGAGCGTGAAGGAAACTCACCCCGCTCTTCTCGAGCGAACGGCTGAGCAAATCATGGTCAGCCGTGAATTTCACGCCATGCTGCTCAAGCACATTTGAGGCACCAGACACCGAGCTTGCTCCATAATTGCCGTGTTTCACCACCTTTCGTCCTGCGCCCGCCACAACGAAGCATGACGCCGTGGAGATATTGAAAGTATTCTTACCGTCACCTCCGGTGCCTACAATATCAATGGTATTGCTGTCTCCGAGATCCACGGACACTCTTCTCTGAAGGATGGAGTCGCGGAATCCTGTGAGCTCGGAGGGTGTGATACTCCTCATCAGGAATACAGTCATGAATGCCGAAAGCTGGTTGTCGTTATATTTTCCGTCGGCTATGTTGAGCATGATGTCGCGGGCTTCCTCGCGGCTCAGACTCTTATGTTCAAACAGGGATGACAATATACTGTTCATGGTCTTGATATGGTCAATGGTTTAAGAAATTGGAAATAATCCTTATGCCTCCCGGAGTAAGCAGAGACTCCGGATGAAACTGCACTCCGTGCACATCATAATCCTTATGGCGTAAAGACATTATTCTCCCCTCGGCATCGCGCGAGGTCACCACAAGCGATTCGGGAAGTCCATTGTTGCTCACAATCCAGGAGTGGTAGCGGCCGATCGGGAAACTCCCGCCCATTCCCTCGAGTATGTAATCCTCTTCCGTCACGTAAGCCGGGGTCTGCACACCATGATATACATCGGGCAGATTCTCGAGACCTGCTCCGAAGCACTCCCCTATGGCCTGATGACCGAGGCAAACTCCGAGAATAGGCTTTGTCGCCGCATAGCGTTTCAAAAGTTCCGGCAGGATTCCGGCTTCCGAAGGTATTCCGGGTCCGGGAGAGATGATTATTTTGTCGAATTCCTCCACCTCTTCAGGTGCCATCATATCGTTGCGCGCCACCACCGGTTCCACTCCGAGTTCGCGACATGCATGCACTATATTATAAGTGAATGAATCGTAATTGTCGAGTATAAGTAATTTCATAGTTTCATCGTCTTTAAATTGTTGATGCCTTCTCCACGGCTTTCACAAGCGCGCCGAGTTTATTGTTCACCTCCAGAAGTTCGCTGTGAGGATTGGAGCGTGCCACAATGCCGGCTCCGGCCTGTGAATAGAGGCGGTTGTCATGACTCAGGAAGCTCCTGATGGTTATGGCCTGGTTGAGAGATCCGTCGAACCCGAATGTTCCGATACATCCTCCATAGGCCATTCTTGCCACCGGTTCAATCTCGTCTATGAGCTGCATAGCCCTTACTTTCGGAGCCCCGCTTAGTGTTCCGGCAGGGAAAGTGGCCGCGAAGAGGCGGTAGACATCAGCATCCTCCGGCAGAATGGCTTTGACACGGCTCACCATATGAATCACATGGGAATAGAACTGTATCTGCTTGAGATATTCCACACTCACCCTGCCTCCGCTCCTGCTGAGATCGTTGCGGGCAAGGTCCACAAGCATTATATGCTCCGCATTCTCCTTAGGGTCGGCGAGAAGTTTTCCGGCAAGCTCATGGTCTCGCACGTCATCACCCGTTCGGCGGAATGTGCCTGCAATCGGATCGATAAAGGCCTCTCGTTTTGAAGTGACCCTGAGATGGGTTTCCGGAGAAGATCCGAACACCTTGAAACTTCCGAAATCGAAAAAGAAGAGATAGGGTGAGGGATTCACCGAACGCAAGGCTCTGTAGACATTGAACTCATCACCTGTGAAGCCCTGGGAATAACGGCGTGACAGGACTATCTGGAACACATCACCCCGGCGTGCGTGGGCAATCCCCTTCTCCACCATTTTCTCATATTCCTCGTCTGTTATGGGCGATTCAATGTCAGAAGCAGCCATGAAAGGATAGACTGCGATATTATTGTTGCGTATGATCGAGAGAAGATCCCCGCTGCGACTTTCCTCTCTCTCGGGCACATTTTCCACAATAGTCATCTCATTGCGGAAATGATTCATCTGAATTATGAAACGATAAAGCAGATACTGCATATCTGGCATATTCCGGAATGCCTGATCTTTCTCTTGTATTCCCACAGTAGGTTCAAAAAATCTTACCGCATCATAGGCAGTGAATCCGAGCAGGCCATTGAAAAGAGATTCTCCAAGACTGTCAGTGTGGAATGACTCCATATATCTTTTCAGGGAAGCGGGTACATCATCGGCATTCTCCTCGGAAACCGTCCCGTCGGGGAAACGTGTTAACACTTTGCCGCCCAACACCGTGAATGAGCCGATTGGGTCCACACCAATAAGGGAAATGGAATTCTGGGTGGTGTGATAATCGGAACTTTCAAGGAGAGCTGAGCAGGGATAAAGGTCACGGATTTTCAGATAGAGTCCCACTGGTGTCTCCAGATCGGCTGAAATCACAGTTATATTCTGATTGAGTCTCATATTATTTCAGATTGGGATTTTAGTAAAAATGATAATTGAGTGAATCAAAGATTCTCAAGATAAGTGTGCATGTCTTTGTCGCCACGTCCTGACACATTGACCACCACAACATCCTTCGGCGAGAATCTCTTTTTAGAAAGCACAGCCAGTGCATGTGCCGACTCCAGTGCCGGTATGATACCCTCAAGCCGGGTGAGCAGGAGGGCAGCCTCGAGGGCTTCGTCATCAGTGACGGCCGTCACCTCCGAACGTCCGCTCTCCGCAAGATAGGCATGAAGCGGACCCACTCCGGGATAATCGAGTCCGGCGGAGATGGAATAGGGTTCTGTGATCTGACCGTCGGGAGTCTGCATCACAAGAGTGCGTGATCCGTGGATTATACCCTCGTGCCCCAACTGTATGGTTGCGGCCGACATTCCGGAGTCAACGCCAAGACCCGCTGCTTCGGCAGCTATCAGTTTCACTTCCGGCTCCCCTATGAAATGATAGAAAGCGCCTGCGGCGTTGCTTCCACCCCCTATACACGCCACTACATAGTCAGGAAGTTCATTCCCTGTGCAGCTTTTGAGCTGGGACCGTATCTCTCTGCTGATAACCGACTGGAAACGTGCCACCATCAAAGGATAAGGATGCGGACCGACTGTTGACCCTATCACATAGAATGTGTCGGTAGGATTGCAACACCAGTCACGGATAGCTTCATTGGTGGCATCCTTAAGAGTCATGTTTCCTGAAGTAACAGGCCTCACCTCCGCTCCCAACATCTTTATTCTTTCCACGTTGGGACGCTGACGTTCCACGTCTGTTTTTCCCATGTAGATCACACAGTCAAGTCCCATGAGCGCACATACAGTCGCCACAGCCACTCCATGCTGTCCGGCCCCTGTCTCAGCAATTATTCGGGTCTTGCCCATCCTCTTGGCCAGCAATACCGATCCTATCGCATTGTTGATTTTATGGGCTCCTGTGTGGCAGAGATCCTCTCTCTTGAGATATATGTTCGTACCGAAATGCTCCGAAAGTCTGCGGGCATGATAGAGGGGTGTGGGACGTCCGACATAGTCTTTTAAAAGGCTTTCAAATTCTTCGGCAAACTTTGGATCCTCAAGAGCCTCGGCATATGCCTTCTTGAGATTTTCGATATTGGCATGCAGGATTTCCGGGATAAAGGCACCTCCGAATCTGCCGTAAAAACCGTCTTCGTCAACAGGAAGGAACGGATCAGTGAGATTGTATTTCATATTAATTGGGAATAACAAAAGGGATAAAAAAACAGGCCGATGGAATTTTCCGACGGCCTGTGGGTATATTAGGTTTGGGTTATGTCTTGAGTCTTCTGCAACTGTTTCATCATATGCACGGAATCAGACGCCATCGGAGTTTGTAACCGTAGCGCCACCAACCGTTAAGGAGAAGAAATCCCTTCACGGCATCTTCTGCTTTCCGGATGCATAAACTCAGCATTCCGGCAGACAGACAAAGATTCGGTATATTTTTACATTTAGTCATCAGTTTCTACTTTATGATTGCAAAATTAAACAATCCCAAAATATAAACCAAATATTTATTCAAAAAGTTTAAATAATTTTCTTATTTATTCAAATTATACATGTTTTATACTTATAATATTCACATGTTCAAATAAAGCACATTATATATATAACCCAAAACAACAATATCACATCATGGACTATATGTAGAGAGTTTGTTGATAATCAGTGCAACCGTTTGAATACGCACTCCCAAGATAGAATAGTGTCTGTTTTGTTTCAAAAACAACGCAAATCAATTCAGTTATCCAGAAATATCGTTTCACATTTCTCTATTATTGACAAAAAGAATTATATTTGCAATCCCATCCTCCGGAATAATCACAGTCCGATAACCGCCAAACCTGATAATACACATGAACCGAGAAATCAAAAGCCTGATTTTAGTTTCAGGAGCACTGTTCTCTTTGGCATCAGTGGCACAAGCCCAGAGCTTTACTCACATTGTCTCCACAGAAGGGAACGAGTGGCAGAAATCCAAAGTAGCACTCAGCAAGAAGCAGACATCCACACCCGACCTTACAGTAACCGACGGGGATCCCATCGTGAAGTTCAAGGGATGGGGCATGACTTTCAATGAACTCGACTGGGATGCCATTTGCCATCTCACAAGAGAGGAGCAGGACGATATTCTGAAAAGGGTGTTCGCTCCTGACGGAGACCTCCGGATGACACGCGGACGCATATCCATGGGTGCTAACGATTATGCAAGGTCATGGTATAGCTGCGATGAAGTGCCCGGGGATCTTGAACTCCGTTATTTCAATATAGACCGCGACAAGACAAGCATTATCCCGTTCATAAGGGCTGCACAGAAATATAATCCCCAGCTCGGTTTCTGGGTTTCTCCATGGTGCCCACCTTCATGGATGAAAATCACAGGTGACTATCCCGTGCTCAGCAGCAAATACAATAATGCAAATCCGGGTCTCGATTATCTGCTTTATGCCGGAGCTGACACCAAGACCGATCCCGATGAAATGAAACTTACCGGCTCACGCGACGGTGTGTTCCCACGTCAGATCGCTGAGACCGACTATTTCATTCAGGACCCGAGGTATCTTCAGGCTTATGCAAATATGTTCTGCAAATTCATCGACGCATATGCCGAGCAGGGAATTCCCATCGACAGGGTCATTTATCAGAACGAGGCATATAGCTACACCCCCTATCCCGGATGTGCGTGGACTGCGGAAGGCACAATCCGTTTCAACCGCGACTTCCTCGCTCCCACACTCAGGCAGAAGCACCCCGGAGTGGAGCTTTACATGGGAACCTTCAACACTAACCGTCGCGACCATGTGGAGAAAGTGCTTTCTGACAACGACCTGAATTCTTCAGTGAGCGGTGTGGCCTTCCAGTGGGAAGGACGCGAAGTGCTCCCTCATGTCAGAAAACAGCATCCGGAATGGTCTTACATCTGTTCGGAAAGCGAATGTGGCTGGGGAAGTTTCAACTGGGAAGCTGCGGAACACACTTTCGAGCTTGTGAACCATTATCTCGGCAACGGATGCAATGAATACACATTCTGGAACATAATACTATCTGACAACGGTGAAAGTCCCTGGGGTTGGAAACAGAACGCTCTGATTCGCGTGGATTCAAAGGAAAGATCCGCTACTTTCACTCCCGAGTATCACGCCGTGAAACACTACACATCATTCATCGCCCCCGGAACCGAGATAATCGCCCACAAAGGGGAAGGTGACGACAAGAAACCTATCCTTGTGGCCAGGACTCCCGAAGGGAAACACATGGTATTTGCCGGAAACTTCAAGGACACTCCCGACAAAATCTCGGTAAAAATCGGCGACCGCTACCTGAACGCCGACTTGAAACCTCACTCATTCAACACCTTCGCCGAAAAATAAGATACGGATACTATCCTGATTAACACAAAGAATGAGGCTGATCAGTAAGTGACCAGCCTCATTCTTTGTGTTTCCGGGAAACGGGTTATTTGGGTTTTGATTCGCAATATACGCAACGGTAGCCGCCAGACTTGTCGTGGGCGGGACGGAAGAGACTTTCCACACCATTCTCCATATTGGAGATGCATCGTTTGTTGCGGCAAGTGAATTCTCCTCTCACTGCATCGGCGGGCACAAGTTCTGTTGTCTTGGTGGGATCGTTGGCCCAGTCAAGAAGCTTGCAGATAAGTGCCATTCTCACGAACTTGCCGTTTTCCACCTGACGGAAATACGCAGCTCTCGGATCATCATCCACATCGGTGCTGATCTCGTTGACACGAGGCAGCGGATGAAGGATTCTCATTTCCGGGCGTGCGTTCTTCAGCTTCTCCTTGTCAAGGATAAAGAAATCCTTCACACGGTCATATTCGTCTTCATCAAAGAAGCGTTCCTTCTGCACACGCGTCATATAGAGCACGTCGAGCTGATCCATCACTTCCTCCATAGTGTCAACCTCCACATAAGGCACACCGTTCATGTCGCACACCTCCTGCTTCATATAGTCGGGAAGACGGAGCTGCTCTGGTGCGATAAGCACAACCTTCACGCCTTTATAGCGGGAAAGAGCCTTGATGAGGGAATGGACAGTACGTCCGAACTTGAGGTCGCCGCAGAATCCGATGGTGATGTTGTCGAAACGGCCGATCTCCCTCTTGATCGTGAGAAGGTCGGTAAGAGTCTGTGTCGGATGACTGTGGGATCCGTCGCCGGCATTGATCACGGGGATATGGGAGTTCATGGCCGAGACGGTAGCCGCACCCTCCTCGAAATGACGCATGGCGATTATGTCGGCAAAACAATTGATCACCTTTGTGGTGTCGGCACAAGTTTCACCTTTGCTCACAGATGAGTTTTTAGCATCGGAGAAACCAAGCACATTTCCTCCGAGTTCCATCATGGCAGCCGTGAAGCTCAGACGGGTACGGGTGGATGGCTCATAGAAAAGGGTGGCAAGTTTCTTCCCTTTGCAGCGATCTGAATATTTCTCGCGGTTTTCGATGATATCGAGCGCGAGATCGATGATCTCCTCAAGTTCCTGCTTGGAGAGGTCGGTGGGGTCAATGAGATGCTTCATGATTTCAGACGGCAGTTGGCCGGTGAGACATTATGACGGCCATCAGGCCATCCATGACTCATCAGAGGGGTTTGACATAAATTTCTTGAGTTTCACCTCCTCGGCGGCGGTGATATAATTCTCCTCCACAGCCACTGAGCAAAGTGTGTCGAAATTGGAGAGCGAGTAGTTGGTGACATTGGCGGCTGCAAGACGCTCAAGTCCCTTCTTCATGCCGTAAGTGAAGATGCTCACCACTCCGAGCACATCGGCGCCTGCCTCACGGAGAGCCTCAACAACCTCGATGCAGCTTCCGCCGGTGGATATCAGGTCTTCGATCACCACTACCTTCTGTCCGGGTTCGAGGCGACCCTCTATTCTGTTCTGACGGCCATGGTCTTTGTTGCCGCTGCGCACGTATCCCATAGGCATGTCAAGCAGCCATGCCGCGATAGCCGCATGGGCTATGCCGGCGGTGCTGGTGCCCATGAGCACTTCCGCTTCGGGGAATTTCTCTTTGACAGTGGCTGCTATAGCCTCTTCCACCACTTTGCGGGCCTTGGGGGCTGTGAGGATGAGACGGTTGTCGCAGTAGATAGGACTTTTTATGCCGCTTGCCCATGTGAAAGGCTTTGCAGGACTTAGAAACACAGCCTTGATGCTCAGAAGCTCGGCTGCCACTTTTTTAGCTGTATCCATATTTAATTGCTGTTGATTGCTATGTTAATTGAAGTTGAAGGGAAAGAAGTGTCAGAGAGCAAGGAAATCTTTCATGCAACGGTTGTAGGCCGCAACAGGATCTTCCGCAGCTGTGATGGGACGTCCGACAACGATATAATCGGAACCGATCTCACGAGCCTTGGCAGGATCGGTGATTCTCACCTGATCATCTTTGGCGGCATCTGCGAAACGGATGCCGGGAGTAATGGTCATGAAATCGTTGCCACAGGCCTCCTTCACAAGACTTGCCTCAAGAGGGGAACATACCACTCCGTCAAGTCCTGCCTCCTTGGCATTGCGGGCATAGTGGGCGATGGTGTCATTGATGGTGGCATCGATCAGAAGCTGCTCGCGCATGGCCTGCTCGGAAGTGGAAGTAAGCTGGGTCACAGCAATGAGAAGTGGTCTTGTGCCGTCCTCACGGGTAAGGCCCTCGAGAGCCGCGCGCATCATCTCCACAGTGCCGGCAGCATGCACGTTGACCATATCCACATCAAGACCGGAAAGCACTTTCATGGCTTTCTTCACGGTGTTGGGGATGTCATGAAGCTTCAGGTCGAGGAAGATTCTAAAACCTCTCTTCTTGAGCTCGCGCACGATTTCCGGACCGGCGGCGTAGAAGAGCTCCATTCCGATTTTCAGGAAGGGCTTACGTTTCTCATCTTTGAATTTGTCAAGAAAAGCAAGGCATGCGTCGGCAGAGCCGAAATCGCAGGCAATGATCACATCTTTAGCGTTTGCCATAATTCTTTATGCGCCGTTGGCGCGTATTTTAGGGTTATGCCGTCAGAGCGGCGTATGACTTGTTTGCAATAAAATTCAGAAAAAAGCGGTTATGCAATTCAGACTATTCCGATGATTTCCGAGAGGGATGAGATTCCAAGTTTCTCCATCTCTACCGGGAGATCATGGATTATGTCGCGGCACGCATATGGATTGACGAGGTTCGCGGCTCCGACCTCCACGGCAGTGGCTCCGGCCATCATCATCTCGATAACATCCTTGGCGGTCATGACACCTCCGCATCCGATCACGGGCACTCCGCAGGCGTGGCTCACCTGATTCACCATTCTGACTGCCACCGGGAAAATCGCCGGACCGGAAAAGCCTCCCATACGGTTGGCGATAACAGGCTTGCGGGTCTTTATATCGATGCGCATACCAAGCATGGTGTTGATAAGGCAAAGTCCGTCGGCACCCGCCTCGACTGCTGAGGAGGCAATTGCCACAATGTCTGTGACGTTGGGAGTGAGCTTCACGTAGAGAGGCTTTGTGATTACCTGCTTTACGGCCTTCACAACCTCTGCAACAGATTCGCAGCATGTGCCGAAACTCATGCCGCCGCCATGCACGTTAGGACAGCTCACATTGAGTTCTATTATCTCTATCTGCTCGGCCTTGTCGATTTTCTCGCAACATTCCACATATTCATCGATGGAGAATCCGGATATGTTGGCGATAACGGGCTGATGAAACACTTTGCGGAGTTTCGGGAGCTCATTGGCGATGACTGCATCTATTCCGGGATTCTGAAGTCCCACGGAATTGATCATTCCTGAGGGGCACTCAGCGATTCTCGGCAAGGGGTTTCCGAAACGTGAATCACGGGTGGTGCCTTTTATGGATATGGAGCCCAGCACATCAATGTCGTAGAACTCAGCCATATTATAGCCGAAACCGAAGCATCCGGACGCGGGCACAACAGGATTCTGAAGTGACACTCCGCTGAGACTTACGGAAAGATCGGCCTTGAAATCATTATTCATATTCATTCCCATATCAATACCTCCTTTCTGAACACCGGTCCGGCCTTGCATATGCCTTTGGGGCCTTCCGTTGTCTTTATCACACAACCCATGCAGGCACCGAATCCGCAACCCATGCGGCTCTCAAGACTCACTTCACCGGGTATATCAAGTGAACTGCACAAAGCCTTGAGCATCGGCGTAGGGCCACAGGCCTGGAAATAACCTCCGTCGAGATTCTTCTCACGGATCACATCGGTTACAAATCCTTTTGTGCCGGCAGTGCCGTCTACGGTGGCTATGTAAGCCTCCACTCCGATCTCTTCAAACCATCTGTCCATTCCGAAACTGTGGGATGCGGTATTGTAGCCGAGTATAGCCACAGGATTCTTTCCCATTCTTTTCAGAACTCGGGCCAGACCGAGCAGAGGAGCGCAGCCTATGCCGCCTCCGAGCAGAAGCGGACGATCGGTTGCCATGTCGGTTGAGAAGCCGTTGCCGAGGCCGTTGAGCATATCAAGGGTCTCGCCGGGTTTCATCCGGCTCATGAAGTCTGTGCCCTCACCGACCACATCGTAGAGGAGTGTTATCTCCCCGCGTTCGTGAGAGTAATCGCAGATCGAGATAGGACGGCGAAGGAATTTGCCGGGTATGGCGATATTCACAAACTGTCCCGGGGCCGTGATGGCCTCCGTGTCGCCGCTCAGAGTCATCACCCATGTCTTGAAGGTGAGCTGCCGGTTGGCGATAACTGTGTAGATATTTCTGAGATGATCCATGGGCGTATTAATCAATCTTCTGCATCTTTAGATGATGCCTTCATTATGATGTCGTCGAGCATTCAGAGAGACTCCTCTGCCCTCTCGACCGAAGTGAATACTTGTTTATTAATATCAACGGCGGTTGAACGAATATAGTACCTGTTGCCGATAGAATGGTTACCGGGTGAACCATACCGTATCGTTCAGGCAGTCGGCATGACTGTGCCGGGGCTTAAGGGATTCCGTTCAGACAAGATTTCCATTGGAAATTGTCATAACCACACTTCCCTGAAGCGTCATTCCGGAATATGGTGTGCTCTGTCCCATCGACTTGAAAAGCGTGGGATCCACTGTCCAGGTCTTGTCGAGATCGAGAAGAGTTAGATCAGCTTTATCTCCGACCTTTATACCATCGGCTCCGGGAAGTCCGAGAATGTTTCTTGCGTTGACAGCCATAGTCTCTACAAGTCTTTCAAAAGAGATAAGCCCTGACTTCACCATTGTGGTGTATACCGCGGCAAACGATGTCTCCAGTCCGACCACTCCCATGGCACTCTTCTCAAGCCCTTTGCTCTTTTCAGCTGCAGAATGAGGAGCATGGTCAGTGGAAATGACATCTATGGTGCCGTCTATCACTCCCTGACGCAAAGCATCTCTGTCTTCACGGCTACGGATCGGGGGATTCATTTTGAAGCGTCCATCCTCCTGAAGATCCTCGTCACAGAAGGTGAGATAATGTGGTCCTGTCTCGCAGGTGACCTTCACTCCGCGTGCCTTTGCCTCACGGATGAGATTCACACTCTCTTTGGTTGAGATATGACACACATGAAGACGGCAGCCTGTTTCCTCGGCCAGACGTATGTCTCGTTCCACCTCTCCCCATTCAGATTCAGAGCAGATACCCCTGTGACCATGGGCACGTGCATATTCGCCATCGTGGATGTAACCCTTGTTGAGAAGTTTCTCCACTTCACAATGGGCTGCGAGAATTTTTCCTGTAGGGGCTATGCCTTGCATGGCCTCACGCATCACATTTTCATCCTGCACTCCGGTGCCATCATCCGAGAATCCGGCCACCCACGGAGCAAGCATACGGTAGTCCACAAGTTCGTGGCCCATGCGCTTACGTGTGATCGTGGCATAAGGAAGCACATCTACACAAGCATCGAGGCGTATCGCTTCAAGCTGGCGCTTCAGATTCTCCACATCATCCGGTGCAGGATTCAGGTTTGGCATGGTGCAGACCGTAGTAAATCCACCGGCAGCAGCAGCCTGACTGCCCGTTCGGATTGTCTCTTTGTAGGAATAACCCGGTTCGCGGAAGTGCACGTGCATATCCACAAGTCCCGGCACAAGATATTTGCCGTTACCGTCGATAACAGTCCCCTTGAATGTGGAGAGTAAAGGCTCTCCTACCGCCGAGATCTTCCTGTCGTGAACAGAGACATCCGCCTTGATGAATTTTCCGTCACACCACACATTGGCTCCGATGATTATAATGTCTTCCATATGCTGATATTTTTGTGCAAACGCCGGAGAGGTCAACTGAGTCAGGGATATAAAAAGGGCAACTCAAAGATGAGCTGCCCTTAAATATCTGAAAAAGAAGGTTGCCGGGAGGCAAAAGCTTCCGTTTTGAATAGACTGCGAAAGATGCAGAACAAACGATTTCTGACTATTGACTGATGCCGTCATTTTCCGTTATTTTGATTGCAAAGATAATGAAAAATCCCCTCATCTGCAAATCCATAAGACAATTCCCAAAGGATTTTTCGCTTCAACCACAACTTAAATTCAATAAAAGTATCCTATCATCTCATAATGGATAACTCCGTTTGTATTTATTCTGCGGTTTTCCAGCTGCGGATGTTGCGGAGGTCTGTGGAGAATTCCACACCCACTTTCACGATTTGACGTCTGTCTGTCAAGAATTGCTCCGCATATCCTTTCTCCTCAATCTGACGAAGTGCCTCTTCCGGGGTGGCATCTGTCTTGAATTCCATTATATAGATATAGTTCTTTGTCTTTATCAGAAGATCTATTCTTCCCCGGTTGGTTCGATATTCCGTGCTTACAGAATAGTTCATCAGACTTGCGATGATAAAGACCACATCATGGAATCTTCCTTCCGAGATCTTAGAACCGGAATGCTCATATGGGATCCCTGCCATGAAAGAGGAAAGGATCTCCATAAATGAATCGACATCTCCATTGTTGAGAGTCTTTACGAATCTCGAAATCTGCAAATCCTGTTTGCTTACATCAGTTCCGACATAAAAAGGAAGAATGAAATTCAGGAAACCTTTCTCAATCTCCTTGTTAGGGAAACCGAGTCTGTATAAATCGTCAGCCCTGTCATACCCCTTGATCGTGAGATATCCGCTTTGGAAAATTACAGGCACAGGATCCCTGAAAGCCGGGTCAAGACCCATGAGGTCAAGTTCGCTTCTCTCGGCATGAGACACGTCGTCGAGGTCGCTGTCTGCGCGTTGAAGCAGCTTCACGAGCAGGGTGGGCGTTCCGGTCGAGAACCAGTAGGACTTGAATTCCAGGTCTTGCATCACGTTCATAAGACTGAAGGGATTGTAGATTCCTTCAGATTCCTTATTGGAGAAATGGTATCCGTCATAATTCTCTTTCAGTTCTGCATTTGTCTCCTCCACAGTCATCCCGTTGGCTTCGGCAAGCTCCTTTATCCGGTTTGAAAAATTATCGGCAAGTTCAGTTTCAGAGATACCGCAGATGCCGTTGTAAGCATGAAGAAGGGAGATGTCGCGCAGATTGTTGAGGTCGGAGAATACGCTGACACGTCCGAACTTGGTGACTCCGGTCAGAAAAGCGAATCTCAAATATTGGTCGCACGACTTCAGCACCCCATAGAATGCCTTCAGAGTGTTTCGGAAACGGTCCTGACGCTCCTTGTTGAAAAGATTCTGTAATAGGGGCTTGTCATACTCATCGATGAGCACCACCACCTGACGGCCAGTTGCCTTGCAAGCTGTGCGCACCACAGTCTCGAATCTCAGAGCCACATCATCAAACTGCGGGGTTATGGAATAAATCTCCTCCCACAGAGACAGATGCTTCTGAAGAATCATTTTCAAGGCATTGTCATCATCGGTATAGTCCATGGCATTCAGATCGAGATGCAATACGGGATGCTCGGTCCAGTCTTCGGTCAGAGAGTCGATTGCAAGACCCTTGAAAAGTTCCCGCTTCCCTTTGAAATATGCCTCCATAGTAGAGAGCAAAAGCGACTTCCCAAACCGTCGCGGACGACTCAGGAAATAATAACCACCTTCGCAGATCAATCTATGAATATATTCTGTCTTGTCGACATATACATATCCTCCCTCTCTGATTTTTTCAAAGGACTGAACGCCTATCGGGTATCTCAAACTCTCCATGCCTCTTCGAATAATTAAAGAATACATAAACTTTCAATTCTGACCTGATCGGAAGTTTACTTGTCAATGCAAAGATAAACAACTTTTTTCAAATCAGGCGTAAACTCCTATGTTAAAGAGTCAATTCAGCAATAAATGACAATGTCTATATTCAAAAGTACGATCTGAGGCAGTGGGTCAAGGAATCTTGCGGGTGCGTTCGTAGTGGAAATAGAGGTAATAGAGCATGGCAGCTCCGACTGCTATGAGAGGAATACCCACAATCGAGGGTGACGCATAACCATAACCTGCACTGATGGTCAGGCCTCCAAGCCATGCGGCAATAGCATTGCCGGCGTTGTAGGCTATCTGTATAGATGCCGCTCCAAGCATCTCTCCACCTTTGGAATATCCCACAATCGACGATTGCAACGGGCTTCCCGAACCGAACAGAATAGCTGTACCCATCATCATAAGGGCTACTGCTGCAATCTGATTTCCGCAGAAGAAATAAAACAGCAGGAGCACCGGAATGCCTATAAGCTCGACAGTTGCGGCAAGAGCCGACGGTTTGAAACGTGGTCCGATAAACCCTACAATGGAATTACCGGCAAACATTCCGAACCCGGCAAGCACCATCAGCCATGACAAAGCGCCGACCGGGAAACCGGCTATCTCCGTGAGCTGAGGATCTATATAGCTATACCAGCAATAAAAACCTATCTGACCGAAAATCACACCTCCGAAAATAAGCCACGGGGGAAGAGTCTTGAGGAAACGGAACTGACCTTTGAATCCCATGTCTTTCAATTTGCCCACATCGGGCACGCGCATCCTGATTGCCATGAATGTGGCCACACCACATAATGCCACAATAAGAAAAGCGAGTCGCCATGTAAGTACATTGGTGATAAACGTACCGACTGGAACACCCACGAGTGTGGCCACGGTCATACCTCCTATCATGAACGACACTGCCCTCACTTCCCGTCCTGGATCGGCAAGGCGACGTGCCACAATGGCCCCTACTCCGAAATATGCTCCATGAGGAAGACCTGACACAAATCTTGCCGCGAACAACGACCAGAATCCGGGAGCCATAAATGCCATCAGATTGCCCACTGCAATAATCGCAGCAAGCCACAACATGATGCGTTTTAATGCCATTTTCCTACAGAACAGCAGCACAGGTGCACCAAAACAGACCCCTGTGGCGTAAGCCGATATCAGATGTCCGGCATTGCTGATCGACACATCGAGATCGCCGGCTATTTTCCCGAGAATACCCATCATCAGGAATTCAGAAATGCCGAGGGCGAATGTGCCCATTGCCAAAGAGAATAAAGCTTTCTTCATTAATAATTTCCAAATTAAGGCGGACATCCGGTAAAGATGCCCGCCTGAATTTAAACGGATGAGACCACCCGGTTGGTTTACCGGATCGTAATAAAATCTTGTTCAGGCAACGTCCGGGACGACGTCACCCATCAGCCGGAGACTCAGGCCTTGCGGATATAGTCCACTATCCAGGCACCGACCTCCTTGGTGCCGTAATGCTCGCCACCCTCAACCTGAATCTCGGGAGTGCGGACATTGGCATCGAGAGAAGCATTTACAGCCTTACGCACAAGCGCTCCCTCCTCCTTGAGTCCGAAATATTCGAAAAGCATGGCCACGGAGAGAATCTGAGCAAGCGGGTTTGCGATGTTCTGACCCTTTGCCTGAGGCCATGAACCGTGAATAGGCTCAAACACAGGTGTATGCTCACCGGTGGAAGCCGAAGGAAGAAGACCCATTGAACCGGTGATGCAGGAACCCTCGTCGGTGAGGATGTCGCCGAATGTGTTTTCAGTTACCATCACGTCGAAGAAACGGGGATCCTGAATCATTCTCATTGCGGCATTGTCAACAAACATATAGTCTGTAGTCACCTCGAGATATTTACCCTCCATCTCCTTGGCTACCTGACGCCAGAGACGGCTTGATGCAAGCACGTTTGCCTTATCCACCACCGTGAGATGACGGCGGCGCTGCATGGCATACTTATATGCCACCTCAAGTATACGCTCCACTTCGTGGCGAGTATAGGCATTGGTGTCGTAGGCCTTGTCGTCATCCTGATATTTCTCTCCGAAATACATTCCTCCTGTAAGCTCGCGGATACAGATAAAATCGGCACCTCTCACGAGCTCATCCTTAAGGGGAGATTTATGGATGAGGCATTCGAAGGTCTCCACGGGACGGATATTGGCAAAGAGTCCGAGTTTCTTGCGCATGGCGAGAAGACCCTGTTCCGGACGAACCTTGGCTGTGGGGTCATTGTCAAACTTAGGATCACCCACAGCAGAGAAGAGCACAGCATCGGCATCCATGCAGACCTTGAATGTCTCCTCGGGGAAAGGATCACCCACTTTGTCAATGGAGTCAGCGCCACAGATGGCATATTCATAGGTCACGTCATGACCGAATTTCTCACACACGGCTGTCATCACAGCCACACCCTGGGCAGAGATTTCAGGGCCGATGCCGTCGCCAGGAAGGACAGCTATTTTCAATTCCATATTTTTAGAGTTGTTCGTGTCTGTGCACGAAGGTTATTGTTCATGCCGCCGGGGAGCGGCTGTTGATTCACTTTGATTTGATTTCAGTCTCCATAAGGTTAAGCATCTTCACTGTAGCCTTTATGGCGGCCTCCGTCTGGTCGGCGTCAAGACCCCTGGTGCGGTAGATGCGTTCGTTCCATTCCCATGTGATGACTGTCTGCACGAGCGCATCAGTGCGTCCGCCGGGAGGGATTGACACGCTATAGTTGGAGAGATGCGGGAAACGTCGGCCGAGCTTATCCTTGTAGATAAGTTTTAGCGCCTTCATGAAAGCGTCAAACTGTCCGGTGCCGATGGCGTTCTCCTCATGCACCTCACCGTTTATCTCTATTTTCACAGCGGCCATGGGCTTTAGTCCATAGGCGGTGCTGACCATGTAGGAGAGAAGACGCACATGCTCGTCGGGAGAGACATTACGCAGAACGTCGGTCACTATATATGGAAGATCTTCCTGAGTGACAACCTCCTTTTTATCACCAAGCTCTATAATGCGTTCAGTCACCATCTTCGCCTGCTCCGGAGTGAGCTCGAGTCCGAGCTCCTCAAGATTGCGGAGGATGTTGGCTTTTCCGCTGTTTTTGCCAAGGGCATATTCCCTCTTGCGTCCGAAACGCTCCGGAAGAAGGTCATTGCAATAGAGATTGGCCTTGTTGTCGCCGTCGGCATGCACACCGGCCACCTGAGTGAAGACACTCTCTCCCGTGATGGGGCGGTTGGGAGGGATGGGGATGCCTGAATAGTTGGCAACAAGATTGCTGACAATGTTCAGTTTCTCCTCCACGATATTGGTCGAGGCGTTGAACTGGTCCTTAAGAATGGCCTGCACACTTGCCAACGGAGCATTTCCGGCACGTTCGCCGAGACCGTTCACCGATGTGTGGATTCCCTTGCAGCCACCAAGCACGGCGGCAAGCACATTGGAGATGGCAAGGTCATAGTCATTGTGGGCATGGAAATCAAAATGCACGCCCGGATAAAGCTTCACCATCTTCCTCATGAAGAGGAGCAGTTCAAGGGGATTCAGGATTCCAAGAGTGTCAGGAAGCATGAATCTCTTTATCCCGCAGTCGAGAATGGAATCCATCAGCCTGAACACATATTCCGGGGAATGCTTGATGCCGTTGCTCCAGTCTTCGAGATAGACATTCACGTTTATACCCATCTCCTGGGCCATGGCCACATTGCGCCGTATATCTTCGAAATGCTCCTCCGGAGTCTTGTGCAACTGGTTTACACAATGATTCTCAGAGCCCTTGCAGAGGAGATTTATATTGACGCATCCGCATTCGTTGATCCATCTGAGCGATGTGCCGTTGTCAACAAATCCGAGAACTTCAACTTTATGCAGACATCCGGCGCCCCTTGCCCATTTACAGATGCGGGTCACTGCATCCTTCTCCCCTTCCGAAACTCTGGCCGAGGCCACCTCTATGCGGTCAACGTTGAGGTCCTGAAGCAGGGCTCTGGCAATCATCAGTTTCTCATGAGGCACGAAACTCACTCCGCTGGTCTGTTCACCGTCGCGGAGTGTCGTGTCCATGATTTCTATTTCAGCAGAGTGGCTGTTCATTTCCTCGCTTTTTCCCAGGCTTCGATCTTATCTTTGTTCTCGAGGAGGAAGTCTATGTCGTCGAGAGCGTTCATCAGGCAATATTTCTTATAGCCATTGATCTCGAAATGCTCGCTCTTGCCTGTAGCGCCGTTAGTAACGGTCTGGTTGGGAAGATCCACTGTCACCTCTGTCTTGGGATCTGACTCGATCGAAGCGAAGAGTTCGGCAAGGAATGGTTCCGAAACCACTACAGGAAGCACGAAGTTGTTGAGTTCATTGTTCTTGTGGATATCTGCAAAGAAGCTGCTGATCACCACTCTGAATCCGTATCCGGCGATAGCCCAGGCTGCATGTTCACGGCTTGAGCCGCTTCCGAAGTTCTTTCCGGCCACAAGAATCTCTCCTGAATATGTTGGATTGTTGAGCACAAATTCCTTGTTGAGCGATCCGTCGGGATTATATCTCCAGTCGCGGAAAAGATTCTCACCGAAGAAACTCTCCTCACGCGTAGTGGCCTTGAGGAAACGGGCGGGTATGATCTGGTCGGTGTCTACGTTCTCAAGGGGAAGAGGCACGCAGGTGCTTTTGATTATATCGAATTTCTGTTTCATCTTTTTCTTACATTAAGGTTCTTGGGTCGGTGATGACTCCGGTCACGGCTGCTGCGGCTGCCACAAGCGGACTTGCGAGGACTGTGCGGGCTCCTGGTCCCTGACGTCCCTCAAAATTACGGTTGGAAGTCGACACGGCAAGCTTTCCGGCAGGAATCTTGTCATCGTTCATGGCCAGACATGCGGAACATCCGGGCTGACGGATCTCAAATCCGGCCTCCTCGAGAATCTTGTCAAGACCCTCCTCCTTGATCTGTTCGCTCACCATCCATGATCCTGGCACAAGCCACGCAGCGACACCCTCCGCTTTCTTTCTCCCCTTTGCAATTGAGGCGAAAGCCCGGAAGTCTTCGATACGGCCGTTGGTGCAGGCCCCGAGGAATACATAGTCCACCTTATGTCCGAGAAGTTTCTCTCCGGGTTTGAAGCCCATGTAGTCGAGGCTCTTGAGATAGGAAGCCTTGCCGGCTTCAGGCACTGTGTCAAGAGAGGGTATCGACTCTGTGATTCCCATGCCCATTCCCGGGTTGGTGCCGTATGTCACCATCGGCTCTATATCCTCTGCCTTGAAAGTGAGCTCCTTGTCGAAAACTGCGTCGTCACCGCTTTTCAGGGTTTTCCAATAGGCCATAGCCTTGTCCCATTCCTCACCTTCAGGTGCATATTCACGGCCTTTCACATATTCGAAAGTAACCTCGTCGGGAGCGATAAAACCTCCGCGGGCACCCATCTCGATAGAGAGGTTGCACAGAGTGAGGCGACCCTCCATGGAGAGATTGCGCACTGCCTCTCCGGCATATTCCACGAAATAACCAGTAGCACCCGAAGTAGTGAGCTTCGACATGAGATAGAGTGCCACATCCTTGGCTGTGACACCTTTGCCAAGCTTACCCTCTATGTTGATACGCATTGACTTCGGCTTCTGCTGAAGGATACATTGAGAGGCAAGCACCATCTCCACCTCCGAAGTACCGATTCCAAATGCCACGGCTCCCATTGCTCCGTGAGTTGAGGTATGGGAATCTCCGCACACGATTGTCATTCCTGGAAGCGAAAGACCTCTCTCGGGGCCCACAACATGGATGATGCCGTTCTTAGGATTCATCATTCCGAAATGTGTGAGTCCGAACTCATCGGCATTTTTTGCGAGAGTATCCACCTGAGTCTTGCTCACAGGATCTTCGATGGGTTTGTCCTGGTCATGGGTGGGAGTGTTGTGGTCGGGCATGCAGAAGATATTGTCCGGACGCAGACACTTCAGTCCTCTCTCTCTCATTCCGGCGAAAGCCTGCGGTGAAGTCACTTCGTGGCAGTAAAGCCTGTCGATGTAAAGCTGCTCGGGGCCATCGGTGACGTGCTGCACCACATGGGAATCCCAGATTTTGTCAAAGAGCGTATTAGCCATTTTTTACCTGTATGTTTTATATTTTTGTTTCGGAAAGAAAAAAGCCTCTCTCACTCATGGCGGGAAAGGCTTTTGCATATCATTTTGCTCATTATTACGCACTGACCACTCTTCCCACCGACACATGTCGTAGAATAATGGAAATTAGTCGTATAATAATGAAATTCGATGTCATATTGTCTGACGATTATCTGGTTGCAAAGTTAAAGAGATTCGCCGAATAAAACAAATGTATTTATTAAAAAATTGCGATTTTCCCGTCATTTTGCACAAAATATGCCCAAATGATACAATCCGTTATTTCACTGAAGCGCACAAGCCATATCAGCGGATGATTTTTCCGAGGATACCCTTCATCTTTTCAGCAATCTCCTTGTTGGCGGGATTTCCGATGCTTCCGAGATGAGTGTGATGCACCTCACGGGTGGGCTTATAAGTCTTGTTCTGCACTTCCATTCCCACTTCCCTGTAGGCATCGCGGAAAGGCATTCCCTGCAGAACCCTGCGGTTTACATCCTCCACCGTGAAGATATAGTCATAGCGGGGATCATCGAGGATGTTATCTTTCACGCGGATATGCTCAAGCATGAAGTCCGCCATATCGAGGCAACCTATCAGCTCCGTTGTGGCGGGGAACACGATATCCTTCATCAGCTGGAGATCGCGGTTATAGCCGAGAGGTAGATTTGCCGTAAGGATGGTAAGCTCATTGGGAAGTGACTGCAGACGGTTGCATTTGCCACGCATTATCTCGAATACATCCGGATTCTTCTTATGGGGCATGATGCTCGAACCGGTGGTGAGCTCATCGGGGAAAGAGACGAAAGCGAAATTGTTGCACATCCACATGCATACATCCATTGCCAGGTGGCCTAACGTGGAAGCCACGGCGGCTATCGCCGATGCAACGGCGCGCTCTGTCTTGCCACGGCTCATCTGTGCCGCCACAACATTATAGTGAGGATTGGCAAAATCGAGAAGTTCAGTGGTCATCTCCCTGTCAAGCGGGAACGATGATCCATAACCTGCTGCGGAACCGAGAGGATTCTGGTTTGCGATATTATAGGCTGCAAGCACAAGCTGCATATCGTCGGTAAGACTCTCGGCATATGCTCCGAACCAGAGGCCGAACGATGAGGGCATAGCCACCTGAAGGTGGGTGTAGCCGGGCATAAGCTTATCCTTGTGGAGTTCTGAAAGCTGCTGAAGACGATTGAACAGGCGCTCCACTGATTCAGAGATCCTGCGGAGCTCATCACGGAAGAAAAGCTTGAGGTCAACAAGCACCTGATCATTGCGCGAACGTCCGGAATGAATCTTCTTTCCCACATCGCCAAGCCGTGAGGTAAGCAGGAATTCCACCTGTGAATGCACATCCTCCACGCCGTCTTCAATGGTGAATTCGCCGCGTTCGATAGAATCGGCTATATCCTGAAGAGCAGGAAGGAGCAGGTCGAGTTCCTCCTTTGTGAGAAGACCTATCTTCTGAAGCATCTTTATATGGGCCATCGAGCCCTGCACGTCATATCTGGCCAGCCGAAGATCAAGTTCGCGGTCGGCGCCTACAGTGAAATTCTCTATAAGTTGATCGGGCTCGAAGCCTTTGTTCCAGAGTTGCTTTGCCATTGGTGAGCGTCTGTTTATTGTTATAAAATTACAGGACTCCATGCTTATAAACCATGGAATCGCTCATATTTTCAGATTGGAGATTAATTCGGGATAAAAATATAAAGCCTCGTTGATTTCATCGAGAAGGATAAATTCATCGGCAGTGTGGGAGCGTGATGATTCCCCCGGACCTATCTTCAGGGAGTCTATTCCATGCATGAGAGCCATGTCGGAGGTTGTGGGTGAGACAAAAGGAGTCTTACCGAGGGACATAGCCCCCATCACAAGAGGATGTGTGGAGGATATCACCGAAGCATGCACCCTGGTAGACCTCGGAGTGAGCTCACTCCATTTCACGCACTTCCGTATGAGCTCCACAGTCTCCTCATTAGAGTAGGCATCCGTGGTGCGCACATCGGCCACAAAAGAGCAGTTGTCGGGCACCACATTGTGTTGGGTTCCGGCATTGATCATCGTCACGCTCACCTTGATAGGGCCAAGCACTTCACTCACCTTTTCCGGAGAGAAAGCCCGCAGGGCATATATATCCTCGATGGCTCTGTAGATCGCATTTATCCCCTCGTTGCGTGCTGCATGTCCTGATTTACCTTTTGCAACCGCGTCAAACACAAGAAGACCCCTCTCGGCAACGGCCGGCTGAAGACCTGTCGGTTCGCCCACGATAACCATGTCGGGGGTAAGACCTCTCTCAGCAAGATGAGGGAGGAACGCCCTCATGCCATGCTCTCCCATCACCTCCTCCGCAGCCGTAATGGCGAAAAGCAGGTTTACGGGAAGATCCCTGCGGTTACGCATGGCAAGAAAAGTTGTGGCGAGTGCCACACCGGATGCCCCTGCGTCATTGCTTCCAAGTCCGTAAAGCCGTCCGTCCTCAATATCAGGAGAGAACGGATCCCGGGTATAGGATGCCGCCGGGCGCACGGTGTCATGATGGGAATTGAGCATCAGAATCGGAAGCCCCGGGCGAAAAGGGGCAGCAAGAGCGAAGACATTGTTGTAGAGACGCTCCACGTTTTCCACACCGTTGCTGCGAAGCCATTCCTCCCAGATATCGGCAGTTGCCGTCTCCTCCCTTGAAAAAGAAGGAGTGGCGATGAGACGCCTCAGAAGATCAACGGCCCTGCTTAATCCGGGATGTTCCTTTTTGGTCATGACTTAATGCCTGATTATTTTGTACGTACAGTGGTGCCGGTCTTGCCAAGAAGATATTCGGCCTTGCAGATTCTCACCTCAGCAACACCTGCCGCCGCACATGCGAGGGCATTCTCAAGCTTGGGAATCATACCTTTTGCCACAATCCCCTTCTCTCTGAGTTCAGGGAATGTCTCTGCCGTAACGAGAGGTATCACTGAAGACTCATCGTCAAGGTCTGTCATTACTCCGGCTTTCTCGAAGCAGAAAGTAAGACGTGTGGGAAGGATGCGTGAGGCTCCGCGTGCCACGGCTCCGGCCACAGAGTCTGCGTTGCAGTTGAGCAGCGACCCTGAGCCATCGTGGCAGATAGCGCAGAACACAGGCACATTACCGTTGGAGATCAAAACTCCGATAAATTTGTCGGAGACCTTATCGGGATCTATGTCGCCGACAAATCCATAATCTATGGGAGTCGGCTTGCGGCGGGTGGCGGGGATCGCGTTTCCGTCTGCTCCGGTAAGTCCTACGGCATCGCATCCGAGGCTCTGCAGAAGAGCTACTATCCGCTTGTTGATAAGTCCGGCATAGACCATGGTCACAATATCGAGAGTCTGGCGGTCTGTAACACGACGTCCGTCAATCATATTGGCTTTTATTCCCATGCTCTCGCTCATGCGTGTGGCTTCCTTGCCGCCTCCGTGCACAAGAATCTTGGGTCCCTTCATGGCGGCAAAGTCCTTCAGAAAAGCAAGGAGAGCATCAGGATTGTCGATGATGTTCCCGCCGATCTTCACCACGTTCAGATAATTGCATTCAGTGCTGCTCATGGTCAGAGGCTTTCAAGGAGTCGCTTTATTACTGTCTGGGCTGAAATCTCACGGTTTGCCGCCTCGGGAATCACGATACTACGCTCCGATTCGATAACATCGTCGGTCACGATCATGTTGCGGCGCACCGGGAGGCAGTGCATGAAGAATGCATTGTCTGTGAGAGCCATCTTCTCGGAATCCACAGTCCAGTCACGGTCGGTGGAGATCACTTTCCCATAGTTCGGATCAGCATATGCCGACCAGTTTTTCGCATATACGAAATCCGCTCCCTCAAGGGCCTTGCGCTGGTCATATTCTATTTTAGCACCCTTTGTAAAGGCGGGATCAAGCTCATAGCCGTGAGGATGGGTGATGACGAAATCATACCCGGCTGCAATCATCCATTCTGCAAATGAATTAGGCACAGCCTGCGGAAGTGCTTTCGGATGGGGAGCCCAGGTCATAACCACTTTCGGACGTTCTTTGGTCTTATACTCCTCGATTGTGATAAGGTCGGCGAAACTCTGGAGCGGATGACGGGTTGCAGCCTCCATGCTGAACACCGGGCGGCCCGAGTATTTGATAAACTGCTCTATCACTCTCTCCTCGTAATCCTCTTTCTTGTCCTTGAGTCCTGCGAAGGAACGCACACCGATTATGTCGCAATAGGAACCCATGACCGGTATAGCCTCAAGAAGATGTTCGGCCTTGTCACCGTCCATTATCACTCCCCTCTCGGTCTCGAGTTTCCACGCTCCCTGATTCACGTCGAGCACCATCACATTCATTCCGAGGTTCATGGCTGCCTTCTGTGTAGAGAGGCGTGTGCGCAGCGAGGAGTTGAAGAAGATCATGAGCAAGGTCTTGTTACGACCAAGTTCTGTGAACGCGAAACGGTCTTTTTTAATCATAGCCGCTTCTGCAAGAGCCTTGTCAAGAGGCCCTATATCTTGCACGCAGGTGAATTTTTTCATAAGATTGCTTTTTTGAATTCGTTGAGGAAATGATCGGCCTCTGCTCTGGAGAGTGAGAGAGCGGGAAGAAGGCGCACGGTGTATTGTCCGGCACCTCCGGTGAATATGTGATGCCCGAAGAGGAGTTTCTTGCGGAGTTCAGAGCCTGTGAAGCCCTCAACCTCAAGCCCGATCATGAGGCCCTTGCCTCTCACATCGGTCACCTTCGGAAGTTTGCGGAGCTCGCTGATAAGATACTCTCCAACCTCTGCGGCATTCTCCACAAGGTTTTCGTTCTCCATTACGTCAAGCACTGCTATAGCGGCTGCACAGGCAAGATGATTGCCGCCGAAAGTGGTGCCGAGCATACCCTTGCGGGCCTCAAACGCAGGTGAGATAAGCACTGCGCCCATCGGGAATCCATTGGCGATACCCTTGGCACAAGTGATGATGTCGGGGCGGATTCCTGCATGCTGATGAGCGAAGAATTTGCCTGAACGGCCGTAACCGGACTGAATCTCGTCGAGAATCAATGCGGTGCCGGTCTCCTTGCATGCTGACTGAAGCTGATGAAGGAACTCAGGTTCTGGTTCATGAATGCCCGAAACTCCCTGGATACCCTCGATGATTACTCCGGCATATTCTCCGGTGGAGAGTTCACGGCGTGCGGCATCGATATCGTTCAACGGCACGAATGTCACATTCGGAGTCTTGTTGAAAGGAGCCTGGATCGCAGGGTTCTCAGTCACGGCAACAGCACCTGAAGTGCGTCCGTGGAAAGCCTTGCTGAAGGCAAGGATGCGGCTACGTCCGGTAGCGAACGAGGCGAGTTTCATCGCGTTCTCGTTGGCCTCAGCTCCCGAATTGCATAAGAAGAGGGAATAGTCGTCATAGCCGGAAGCTTTTCCAAGCTTTTCGGCAAGCTTATGCTGCAGTGAATTCTGCACTGAGTTTGAATAGAAACCGAGGCGCGACACCTGGTCGGAAATCGCCTTCACATATACCGGATGGGCATGGCCTATCGAAATTACGGCATGACCGCCGTATAGATCAAGATAATCTGTGCCGTCGGCGGTGAAGACGTGAGAGCCTTTGCCGGCAACCGGCTCTATATCGTAGAGGGAATATACGTCGAAAAGTTCCATTTCTTGTTTTGATTAGAATGCCGACGATTTGAGGCGCAAACCTGTGCGCTCATCAATGCCGAGCATTATGTTGAGATTCTGTACAGCCTGACCCGATGCTCCCTTCAGAAGATTGTCTTCCGCACAGGTTATGAGGAGTTTGTCGCCATGCTTCTCCACATGGACAATGGCCTTGTTTGTATTGACAGCCTGCTTTAGATCCACGGGACTGTCACTGACCACTGTGAATGGAGCGTCCTTATAGAAATCCTTGTAAAGAGCCACTGCCTCCTCCTGCGAAAGGGAGGAATCGAGATGAGTCACAGCAAAAATACCTCGTGCGAAATCGCCACGCATGGGAATAAAGTTGATTTTTGAGGTATTTCCGGGCTGAAGCTTACGTAGTGTGGCACCTATCTCTATCAGATGCTGGTGAGTGAATGCCTTATAAACGGATATATTGTCTGAACGCCATGAGAAATGGGTGGTGGCTCCGGGCTTCACTCCGGCTCCTGTGGATCCGGTGAGTGCTGTAATGTTTATATCTCCGTTTTCAGGAAGAAGACCCGCTGCGGCAAGAGGAAGAAGAGAGAGCTGGAGCGCGGTGGCGAAGCATCCGGGATTGGCCACTGAATCCGCTGTGGCGATTCTCTTCTTGTTAATCTCCGGAAGGCCGTAGACATAACCACAGCTTTCGTCGCGGAAATCCTGGGCGAGATCTATCACCTTAAGGCCTTCGGGTCTTTTGTTTTCCTGCCAGAACTCACGGCTCTTGCCGTGGGCGGAACAGAGGAAAAGCACGTCGATCTCATCGAGGGGATGAGTGTCGGAGAAAATGAGATCAGTCTCCCCGAGAAGCCCCTGATGCACGCTGGTGACCGGCTGTCCGGCGTTGCTTGAAGAATGCACGAAGGCAATGCTCACCTCCGGATGGTTGATGAGCAGCCTCAGGAGTTCGCCGGCTGTATAGCCGGCGCCTCCGATGATACCTATTTTTTTCACGATGCCTCTCTGATTATTCGGCTTTGCCGTTCTTGACCTGATTGTTGTGATAAATCTTCATCTGGTTGCCGAGAATCTTGGTGAAGCCCTTCACGTCGTCGGCAGTCCAGGCCTTGTTGACCTCGCCATATTCGCCGAAATCGGTTTTCATGAGATCAAAGGGAGAATCAACGCCCACGAGTGTGAATGAATAAGGACGCAGTGTGAGCTCAACAGTTCCGGTCACGTTGCGCTGAGAGCTTTCAAGCATCTTCTCGATGTCGCGCATAACGGGCTCCAGATACTGTGCCTCGTGGAGGAACATGCCATACCATGTGCCCACCTGGTCTTTCCAGTACTGCTGCCATTTGGTGAGAGTGTGTTTCTCAAGCATCTTGTGGGCGGCGATGATAAGGATGGGACCTGCGGCCTCGAAACCTACTCTGCCCTTTATGCCAATGATGGTGTCGCCGATGTGCATGTCACGACCGATTCCGAAACGTGAACCAATGCGCTCCACTTCGCGGATAGCCTCTACCTTGTCGGTGAATTCCTTGCCGTTAACCGCTGAAATCTCACCCTCCTTGAAAGAGATGGTAAGTTTCTCGGGCTCTGTGGCTGTCACCTGTGAGGGATAAGCCTCCTCGGGGAGTGTGGTCTCGGAGTGAAGAGTCTCTTTTCCTCCGATTGATGTTCCCCACAGACCTTTGTTGATGGAATATTCAAGCTTCTTGAAATCCGCCTCATAGCCATGTTCCTTGAGATAGTTGATCTCATACTCGCGGGTAAGGGTGAGGTCGCGGGTGGGAGTTATGATCTCGATCTCGGGAGCGAGGATCTGGAAAGTGAGGTCAAAACGCACCTGATCGTTACCTGCGCCTGTAGAACCGTGTGCAATAGCATCGGCACCGATTTTCTTGGCGTAATTGATAGTGGCTATTGCCTGGAAAATACGCTCGGAACTTACGGATATGGGATATGTGCCGTTGCGGAGCACATTTCCAGCCACCATATACTTGATGCTCTTGTCGTAATATTCCTGGGTGATGTCGAGAGTGGCGTGGGAGGCGGCACCGAGACGTTTCGACTTGTCGGCTATCACCTTAAGCTCCTCCTCAGAGAAACCTCCGGTGTTTGCTATTGCTGTGTGCACCTCATATCCGAGGTCTTCAGAGAGATATTTTACTGCAAATGAAGTGTCAAGTCCTCCTGAGAACGCAAGGAGCACTTTCTTTTTCTTATTTTCTGCCATGATTTAAATGATTTCGATTTTCGTGAAAGGGGTAAGGATTATCGCTCCACACTTTTGAGGTGAAGAAGCTTGTTGATGCTGTTTTTCACCTTCATGATGTAGGGGTTGGCGTGATCTTTCTCTGCGAGGGGTTGCTTGGGATCGAACAGCATGCCTGTGCAAAGGCACATGCGGCGGTTGTTGCGCTGCAGGATGTCGTAGTTCCTGCACCCTTCGCATCCATGCCAGAATTCCTCATCATCGGTGAGCTCCGAGAATGTGACGGGTTTGTAGCCCAGTCGGGAATTTAACTTCATGACGGGGAGCGACGTCGTGATGGAGAATAGTTTGGCAAACGGGAATCGAAGTCGAGCCAGCTCGAACGTTTTCGCCTTGATGGCGCCGGCAAGGCCAAGATGGCGGTATTCTGGGTCGACAATCAAACCGGATGTTGCAACGAAATCTCCATGACCCCAGCTCTCGATGTAGCTGAACCCTACGAGGCGGTCGCCATGAAGGGCCACCACGCTCTTACCGCCGTTGATCTTGTTGGCGATATATTCGGGAGTCCTCTTGGCAATGCCTGTGCCGCGCTGCAACGCCGATTCATAAATCAGCTTTACAATGTGCTCGGCATACTTGGAGTGCTCCGGTTCGGCATACTTGACAGTGATGTCTTTAATGTCCATTTCTTTAAATGTTCCGAATTTGGATTGTTAATAAATTACACCCACAGAATCAAATTTTGGTTCCTCCGTGTCGGATTTCGACAGATGTCATACTCAATATGGCGTCAGCCAGCGGGCCTGCGCCGTGTCTCATATTCCCTAATGTCGTGGTCCTTTACCTGAGAAACTTATTAATTGGATTGGATGAGTATTGTTCGTAAAAGTTGCCAAAATTACAAAAAATAATTCATATGGCCGATATGATTTCCAATAATAATGCATTTACCCCTTGGAATTGACATTATGCACACGTTTCCACCGGAATTTCTTCCCTCCCCACACATCCCCAACCGCCTTCAACCTTCCCCAATCAGTCATAACAGAAATGACATCCACCCCACTCCATATTCGTCAATCAACTCATCATCCGGTTTTAATTTTGCAGTTGGTTCATAATGGAGTGGCGGCATCTTGCCGCCCATTTAAGTATTTTGGATTAACATAGATTTCGTAATCTCCGTTGTCAAGATATTTAGGATTATCCATAATATATTTTATACAACTATTTAAATTTCGTTCACTTCTAATAATTCTATCAAAATACTCCTTCATCCAGATTGCTCCTGAATGTGAAGTCATTTTGTTAATTATTTTGGAAGTATAACTCTTAATGGAATGCATAATAGATTCAATTCTGCATTCTTGTGCAAGTTGGATAATTACATGAATATGATTAGGCATAATGACATAGGCCACCAAATCATATTTACTGCCATCCCAATATCTAAGCGAATCGGCAACAACTTTCCGAATAGAAGGATTCTTAAGTATACAGTCTCCATATCCATTGTCCAGAAGATTTGACTCGAAGGGAGTTATAAGTTTCCAATAAGCAATCTCCACCTCGTTGCTCCATGGCTGAGGATTTTTAGATAAAAAGTTTTGTTTCAGCTCGATCAAATCCCGTAATTTTGAATGCGGAAGTGAATCTATTAGCCGAAAAGTTACGAACTGCATTTTACCTTTTTGGTTCCAATGTGGTAAAAAGCCGGAATGGCTTACAGTCAGTTCTTCGTTCTTATCATAAAAGCTGTCAGACATAGTTAATCAATTCAGGGCGGCAAGATGCCGCCATTCCACATATAACCGCAAAGATAATCAAAACGTGATTATTTCTAACGTTGTCATTCTACTATTGCAGTTCTTTTATTTGTTGTTCTATACTTAAAGATGAAATGCAGGCGAACTTGCAGGGGATGGGGATTGTTGTCTCTTTAGGTGGGTTTCCTTGATTCTGATCGCGGATGTGGCCGGAATTTACGGATTTGCTACCAATGTAATATGTAATATTTCCAAACCTAAAATCTTAAGATATGCTGAAAGAGATTAAAACACGCACTATCATCGCACCTCATCCCGTGCTGATTATCGGAACGTATGACGAAGAGAAGAATCCTGATGCCATGAATGTGGCCTGGGGAGGACAATGCTGGAGCAATCAGATTGCCCTGAATATCTCTACAAACCACAAGACTACCGAGAACATGCACAAGACGGGTGCTTTCACCGTGCACATCGCAGACGAAGAACGCGTTGAACTTGCCGACTACGTGGGTATCACATCCGGTCACGACAAATCCAAACTCAGCCGTGTGAATGCAACTGTAACACCCGCCCAAAAGGTTAACGCCCCGATAATAGAAGAGTTCTCTCTCGTGATGGAATGCAAGGTGGTTTCCATGATTGAAAATGGCGACGGCAGCACAAGAGTTGTCGGTGAAGTGGTGCGCACCGCGGCCGACGACACAATAATCGATGAGAACGGAAAGATCGACTATTCACGTCTGCATCCTATCACTTTCGATTCCGAATCCAATTCATACCGCGCTCTCGGTCCTATTGTGGCGAAAGCGTTCAGCGTAGGAAAGAAACTTCAGTAATCATTTCATTATGGAAAAGAAAAGACTTACCGCTGAAAACGGCAGGCCGATATCCGACAACCAGAACATTCAGACTTCCGGACTCCGTGGACCAGCCACTTTGCAGGATCCATGGTATATTGAGAAACTCGCTCATTTCGACCGTGAGGTAATTCCTGAAAGGCGTATGCACGCCAAAGGTTCGGGAGCCTTCGGAACTTTTACCGTCACCCACGACATCTCTGAATTCACACGGGCCTCCATCTTCTCGGAGGTGGGGAAGAAAACGGAATGCCTCGTGAGATTCTCCACAGTAGCCGGTGAACGGGGTGCCGCCGACGCAGAGAGAGACATCCGCGGTTTCGCAATAAAATTCTATACCGACGAAGGGAACTGGGATCTCGTGGGCAACAACACTCCGGTGTTTTTCCTTCGCGACCCCATGAAGTTTCCCGACCTCAACCATGCCATCAAGCGCGACCCGAGAACAGGCCTGAGGAATCCCACAGGCAACTGGGATTTCTGGACTCTTCTCCCGGAGGCACTTCACCAGGTCACAATCGTCATGTCGCCCCGTGGAATCCCCGCCTCTTTCCGCAACATGCACGGATTCGGAAGCCACACCTATAGTTTTATCAACAAGGATAACAAACGCACCTGGGTAAAATTCCATTTCAGGACTCTGCAGGGCATAAAGAATCTCACCGATGAGGAGGCTGCCGCAGTCATTGCCAAAGACCGCGAGTCAAACCAGCGCGACCTCTTCGAGGCAATCGAGAGGGGTGATTATCCGCGTTGGCTCATGCAGGTGCAGCTCATGACCGAGGATGAGGCAAAGGAGTACCACATAAACCCGTTTGACCTCACCAAGGTGTGGTATCACAAGGATTTCCCGCTCCGCGATGTGGGCATTCTGGAATTGAACCGCAATCCCGAGAATTTCTTCACCGACATAGAACAGGCGGCATTCAATCCCATGAACTTCGTAGACGGCATAGGATTCTCCCCCGACAAGATGCTGCAGGGGCGTTTATTTGCATTTTGCATATGGAGATGCCCAGAGATACCGTCTCGGCGTGAATCACAATCTTCTTCCTGTGAACAGACCCAGGTGTCCGTTCCATTCTTTCCACCGCGACGGGCAGATGCGCGCCGATGACAATTTCGGAGCAACCATACCCTACGAGCCCAACAGCTTCGGTGAATGGAAAGAGAGTCCCGAACTCAAGGAACCCCCTCTGGATGTGAACGGTGCTGTTTACGCATATGACGAGCGGGAATATGACGATGATTACTACACCCAGCCCGGCAAACTCTGGAGGCTCATGACTCCCGAAGACCGCCAGGCCACGTGCGACAACACGGCGCGTGCGATGGAAGGCGTGCCTCTCTTCATAAAGCAGCGCCATGTGCGTGCATGCCATAATGCCGACCCTGAATATGGAGAGAAGCTCGCGGAGTCTCTCGGCATAAGTCTTTCTGAAGCACTCGTGGCGGAAGATCCGGCCCATCCTTCTTGGGACAAACGGGAAATACATAAGTGACAGATAACGTTGCGACCGGACTGAATCAGATACAAGCCGGTTTTAAAGCCTTATAAAAACAAACAAGAGACGTGCGTCGGGTCAGACACACGTCTCTTTTCAGACTTAGATAGTTCAGGGCACTTTGCCGTATTCAACGGCAGGGGTTGCCCTTCTTTTATTTCTTATGCTCAACAGCGGCTTTCTCGATAGGAAGACAAGCCTTGTAGTTTTCAATGTAGACATTGAAACCGGCAACTTCCTCCTCGGTGGGAGTGATGCTTGTGCCAGTATTTCCGGCAAACACCACTGTCTCGAGATAATCGGCGAGATTGCGCTCATCCTTATTATTGACAAGATAGCCGGCGAGAAGAGCCATACCCCAGGCTCCACCCTCTCCTGCGGTCTCCATAACGGAGATGGGAGAGTTGAGAGCGGCTGCGAGTATTCTCTGGCCAACGCCCTTGGTCTTGAAGAGACCGCCGTGGCCCGTGAGACGGTCCACTTTCACCTTCTCATCATTGAAGAGGATGTCGTTGCCGATCTTGAGCACAGCCACAGCTGCCGATATGTTGGCACGCATGAAGTTGGCGAGATTGAAGTGATCGCCGACAGTGCGCACGAACAGAGGACAGCCCTCCTGAAGCCCGGTCACAGGCTCGCCGGAGAAATAGTTGTAGGCCATGAGACCTCCGCAATCGGGATCACCCTTGAGCGCGTTGTTGTAGAGAGTTCCGAAGATCTGGTTCATGTCTACAGGCACTCCGAGCAACTCGGTATACTCTCTGAAGAGACCCACCCAGGCATTGAGGTCGCTGGTGCAGTTGTTGCAGTGCACCATGGCCACGGGGCTGCCGTCGGGAGTTGTGACCATGTCGATCACCTCATAAGGCTGGCTGAGTTCCTTCTCAAGCACGATCATGGAGAAAGAAGATGTTCCGGCAGATACGTTGCCGGTGCGCTGCTTCACGGCGTTGGTGGCAACCATGCCGGTGCCGGCATCACCCTCCGGAGGACAGAGAGGTATTCCACCCTGAAGATTTCCGGAAATGTCAAGACGCTTCGCGCTCTCCTCTGTGAGCACGCCGGCGTTCTCGCCTGCGAGAAGCACTTTCGGAAGAACATCCTCGAGAGTCCATCCGAACCCTTTGTCGGCCACAAGTGCGTCAAACTTCTCAATCATCTCTTTCGAGTAGTTTTTAGTGGTGGAATCCACGGGCATGATGCCGGAGGCATCACCGATTCCGATCACTTTCTCGCCTGTGAGCTGCCAGTGGATATAACCGGCAAGAGTGGTGATGAAAGCCACGTCTTTCACATGAGGCTCATTGTTTAGGATGGCCTGATAGAGATGTGAAAGGCTCCAGCGGAGAGGCATGTTGAAGTTGAAGAGCTTCGAGAGAATCTCGGCAGACTCACCGGTGTTGGTGTTGCGCCAGGTGCGGAATGCGGCAAGCATCTCCCCGTCTTTGTCGAAGGGCATGTAGCCGTGCATCATGGCGCTGATACCGATGGCTTTGAGATTCTTTATCTCCACGCCATAGTCCTGGAGCACGTTGGTACGGAGGTCGCGGTAGCAGTCCTGCAGACCGAACCATATAGCCTCGAGGCTATATGTCCAGAGGCCGTCGACGAGCTGGTTTTCCCATTCGTGGCTGCCCTGGGCGATGGGGCGGTTATCTTCATCGATGAGGACGGCCTTGATACGGGTGGAACCGAATTCGATTCCAAGCACGGCATTGCCTGCCTCAATCGTGGTTTTTGCTTTTTCAGTCATGGTCGGGGCTGATTATTTTTTAAGCATGTAGTAAACCTCGTTCCAGCGGAGACGATCCTTGAATTCCGGGATAGTTGTGTTGTCGTTGATGTGTGCCATCTCGATTCCGGCCATCTCTGAATAGTCTTCCCAGTATTCGGGGGTGAGCTCATAAGAGAAGCAGGAATGGTGTGTGCCACCGGCGAGAATCCATGCAGCGGCGCCGATCTCGAAGTTGGGAGCGGGAATCCAGAGTGCGGATGCAACGGGGAGCTTGGGCAGGGGCTTCGGTTTGATGCACTTCACATCGTTGGCGATGAGGCGGAAGCGGCCACCAAGATCGATCACTGTTGCAGTGATGCCGGGAGCTGCCTTTGAAGTGAACACGAGGCGTGCGGTAGCGGCCTTGCGGATACCGATTCCGAGGAAGTGAACCTCAAGACGGGGTTTCTCCTCAGCGGCGATGAGGGGGCATACCTCAAGCATGTGGGCCTGGAGGATAGAGCTGTTCTCACCGTCGAAGTTGAGAGTGTAGTCCTCAAGGAATGAGCAAGCCTTTCCTTCCGACATAACCCATACAGTGCGATAGAGAGCGGCGCTCTTCCAGTCACCTTCAGCACCGAAACCGTAGCCTTCGGCCATGAGACGCTGTGATGCGAGACCCGGGATCTGGTCAAAGCCGATGAAGTTGGGATCGTTGATGTCCTGAGTGCCGAGGTCGTCGAAATTGGTGGTGAAAGCCTTGGCGCCCTTAGCATCGAGACATGCGCGGATAGCGAGCTCAGCCTTGGCGGCGTTCCATACCGATTTATAAGCTTCGGTGCCTTCTGTAAGCACGTCTTCGCCACAGATGTATTCCTTGTGATATACGTCAACAAGAGCGTTTACCTCAGCATCTGTAACCTTCTTGAAATACTCCATGAGTTCGCTCACGGGGCAGTAATCCACATGATAGCCGAGCTGCATCTCTGCCGACACCTTGTCGCCGTCGGTCACAGCCACGTTGTTCATCTGGTCGCCGAAACGGATCACGAGCATATCCTGAGAATCTGCCCAGGCAGCAGCCACGCGGCTCCACACAGCGATCTTGCCAAGCGCGTTCTTGTCCTGCCAGTGACCTACAACCACTTTGCGGGGCACATTGTAGCGTGCGCAGATATGGCCGAACTCGCGGTCGCCGTGGGCGCTCTGGTTGAGGTTCATGAAGTCCATATCCATGGTCTCCCAAGGAATTTCGGCGTTATACTGGGTGTGGAAGTGGAGAAGGGGCTTGCGGAGCTGTGACAGTCCGTGAATCCACATCTTAGCGGGAGAGAATGTGTGCATCCATGTGATGATGCCCACGCATGATTTGCATGAGTTGGCTTCAAGCATCACTTTCTCGATATCCTTGGAAGACATCACTGTGCCTTTATACACTACTTTCACGGGGATTACGCCGGCAGCATTGATGCCTGCCACCATTTCCTCAGAATGAGCGTTTACTATACGTACGGGTTCCTCACCGTAGAGCATCTGTGCTCCGGTCACCCACCAGATTTCATAATTTTCGTACATGGTTGGTTTAGTTTTAAGTTGGTTATTTTTCTTTTACTTCTGGCCGTAGTAGGCGTTGGGGCCATGTTTACGGTTGAAGTGTTTCTCGACGAGAAGAGGATTCATCGCGAGATTAGGATTTACGGAGAATGATATTGAAGCCATCTTTGCCACCTGTTCGAGCACCACCGCATTGTGTACTGCCTCGTGAGGATCCTTACCCCAGGTGAAGGGTCCGTGGTTGGTGACAAGCACACCTGGAGTATGCACGGGATTGAGGTTGGCGAAAGTCTCCACAATCACGTTACCGGTTTCGAGTTCATAGTCACCCTCAACCTCCTCTTTTGTCATGAAGCGGGTGGCAGGCACTGCGTCATGAAAATAGTCGGCGTGTGTGGTGCCGATGTTGGGAAGTGACACTCCGGCCTGTGCCCAGGCTGTGGCATAAGTGGAGTGAGTGTGAACCACGCCTCCGATTTCGGGGAATGCGCGATAGAGCACAAGATGGGTGGGAGTGTCGCTTGAAGGCTTGAGATTGCCTTCCACGACAGCGCCTGTGGCAAGATCCACCACCACCATATCTTCGGGTTTCATATTATCATAGCTCACGCCTGAAGGCTTGATCACAACAAGACCCTTTTCACGGTCTATGCCGGAAACGTTGCCCCATGTGAAGATCACCAGGCCGTGTGCCACAAGTTCGAGGTTAGCTTTGCAGACCTCTTCTTTTAATTTCTCAAGCATAATTCAAAATGATTGGAAATCCCGGAGGGGAAAGGGAGAGATCTTCATCTTCCCCTCCGGGCGTTGGTGTTACTGTCCGATATAGCGGTATAACCGCGCTCCCCTCTTGGAAGTGGCCTTGTCGATAAACTCCGTGGCCTCGATATCGGGATTGTCTGTAATTCTTTTTCTGAAGTTTCTCTTGTCGAGCTTTTTATCGGTCACGATTTCCACAAGATTCTGGAGTTGCGTGAGGGTGAAGAGCTCGGGGAGGAGATTGAACGCAAGCGAAGCAGAAAGGATCTTTCTGCGCATCATGTCGAGAGCTTTTCCGATCATTTCATAATGGTCGAATCCGAGCTCCGGAAGATCAGACACATCCACCCACACTGCATTGTGCTTCTTGATGTCTTCCTCGTCGGCCTCCTGCATATTGAGGAGTGCGAAATAAGCCACCGAGACAACTCTCGCACCGGGGTCGCGGTCCACTTCACCGAAAGCGCCGAGTTGCCTGATAAACACATTATCAAGACCCGTAAGGTCGCGAAGCACAAACCGTGCCGCATCGTCCACGCTTTCACCTTCATGCACAAATCCGCCTATCAATGACCATTTTCCCATCTCCGGCTCAAAATCGCGGCGGACAAGCAACACCTTCAGGCGGCCTTCAAGCACAGCGAAGATTATGCAGTCCACTCCGACATGGAAGCAGGGTATGTGTGAATAATAATTAGAAGTGGCGGTTGTCATATCGATTTGAGAATACTAAGCGGGATTTACCAGAAATAGATGTAGAAGGCAGCAGTGATGCCGAGGATGATGATGGAATGGATCACATCCCATGTTCCCCAGCTCTGACGTGTGGCCAGACGCTGTTCGGGTGTGGAAGTTCCGAACACAAGACCCTGGATTTTCTTCTCGTCGGGAGCCTTTGTCAGCATCGACACTACAAAACCTACAGCGAGGCAGAACAGGAGCATCCATCCGCAGAAGAAGAGCCAGTTTTCCTCATAGAACAAGCTCTGGAATAAGCTCGGATCTGCAGTAGTTCCCGGATCAATGCCCTGGTTGGAATAATAGATCTTGGCGCCAAGGCGGGTAAGACCGATGATGAGGCCTGAAAGAAGAGCCCACATACCGCCCTGAGCGGAAGCACGCTTCCAGACGATACCGATAAGGAATGCAGCTGCGATACCCGGAGCGAGCACTGACTGAACGTCCTGGAGATAGAGATAGAGCACATCGCCGATTGAACGCATCACAGGAATCCAGAGGATACCGAGAATAACGATAACGACAGTAGCGGCCTGACCGATTCTCACAAGCTTCTTGGGATCGGTGTCAGGTTTGAAACGCTGGTAGAAGTCGATGGTGAAGAGAGCTGCCGAAGAGTTGAAGAGTGAGGCGAGGGAGCTCATGAGGGCTGCGAGGATACCGCAGACGATAAGGCCTTTCACACCGGCGGGAAGAAGTTTTGCCACGAGTGTGGGGAAAGCGGCATCGGAGTTGGGATTGCCGTTGGGGAGCATGGGAAGGAAGTCGCCGAGGTTCTGATGGAGAGCGAAGGCGATCATACCGGGGATGAGGAAGAGGAACACGGGGAGAAGCTTGAGATAAGCGCCGAAGATTGTGCCTCGGCGTGACTCCTTCTCATTCTTTCCGGAGAGAACACGCTGCACGATGAACTGGTCGGTACACCAGTACCAGAAACCGATCACGGCCGAGCCGATAAGGGCGCCGAGCCAGGGATACTGCGCGTCGCGGTTGTCACGGATAAGGTTGACCATAGTGTCGCCATACTCGTTTACTTTCACCTGAGAGCAGATGCGCATCATCTCGTCCCAGCCACCGAGTTCCTTGAGTCCGAGCACAAGGATGATAAGAGAGCCGAGAAGCAGGATGGGAGTCTGGAGCACTGAAGTGTAGAGCACAGACTTCATGCCTCCGAAGATGGTATAGATAGCGGTGATGATCACAAGACCTACGGCAGCCACCCAGAAGAAGTCGATTCCCCAGAGCTGGTCGATGCCGAATACCTGCTGGAACACAAGACCACCGGCATATACTGTAACGGCCACTTTTGTGAGCACATAGCTGATAAGAGAGATTGTGGCGAGAATCGTGCGTGACTGAGGATTGAATCGACGCTCGAGGAATTCAGGCATGGTGTAAACCATGGAGCGGGTGTAGAAGGGCACGAAAACCCATCCGAGAATAAGGATCATCCAGCCCTGGATCTCCCAGTGTGCCATCGCCATGCCGGAAGAAGCTCCTGAGCCGGCGAGACCGATAAGATGTTCTGATCCGATGTTGGAGGCGAAGATAGAGGCGCCGATGGCGATCCATGTGGCATCCTTTCCTCCCAGGAAGTAGTCGTCGGCGTTGTTCTGCTTCTGCTTCATCACCCACACGATGATGGCAATGAGAGCCAGTGCGAAAAGACCGATGACAAGCCAGTCTAATGTCTGCATAATGTTTAGGTTTTAAAGTTAATTATGGTTAGTCGTTTATGGGAATCTTCCGGCAGCTGCCTCCCGGTTGTCCGGGAGACGGCTGCCGGATTGTTTTCTTACTTCTTCACAGAGAACTTATAAATGCAGTGTGAAGTGTAGGTCTTGCCCGGATCAAGGCGTGTGGAAGGCCATTCGGGTTTGTTGGGGGAATCGGGATAGTGCTGGGTCTCGAGGCAGATGCCGGCGCGCTGGTTATAGACGATGCCATGCTTACCTGTCACAGTTCCGTCGAGGAAGTTGCCGGAATATACCTGCACTCCGGGCTCGTCGGTGAAGACGTCGAGCACGATTCCGGTCGAGGGGCTCTCGAGCTCTACAGCCACTGCGTTGATGTCACCCTTGGTGTTAAGCACGAAGTTGTGGTCATAACCGTTGCCGTTCTTGATCTGCTCGTTGTCGGTGTCATTGATTTTTTCACCCACAAGACGAGACTCGATGAAATCGAAAGGAGTTCCGGCCACATCGGTCATAGTGCCGTCGGTCATGAAAGTGGAATCAACCGGAGTGATCTGAGAAGCATTCACCATCATCATGTTGTCTGTGATGGGCTGCTCGGGATTTCCATTGAGGTTGAAATATGAGTGGTTGGTGAGATTCACGATAGTGGGCTTGTCGGTGGTGGCCGTATAAGCGATATCTATGGCGTTGTCTGAGGTGAGAGTGTAGGTCACGGTTGCTGTCAGATTGCCGGGATAACCGTTATCGCCGTCAGCGCTGTTGATTGTGAGCACGAGCGTGGAGTCGTTGGGCTGCTGGGCTTTGTAAACACGATATTGCCATCCGAGATCGCCGAGCTCGCCGCCTCCGTGAAGAGAATGCTTGCCATTATTGAGCGGAAGCTGATATTCGGTTGTGTCGAGACGGAACTTGCCTTCGTTGATTCTGTTGGCGAATCTGCCTATGGAAGCTCCGAAGTCGGAGAGGTTATTCTCCGGGAAATAAGCCTGCACACTGTCGAATCCGAGCACAACATCTTTGAAGTTGCCATCCTTGTCAGGCACCATCAGAGAGACGAGACGGCCTCCGAAGTTGGTAATGCATGCTTCCATGCCGTTGGCATTGGTGAGAGTGTAGAGAGCGGTGGAATCACCCTTGAACTCTGCTGCGAATTTTTCAGGGTCGAGGCCTGACTTAGTGAGCTGGGGAGCCTCTGTTTTGGCGCCGCATGCCGCGAGAAGGAGAAGTGTTCCTATTCCGGCTGCTGTTCTAAGCTGTTTCATGAGAGAAATATTTTGTTGGTTGTAGAAAAAGTTTAGTTTTTTCAAGGTTTTTCAGAGCGGTTAAGTCTGAATGTATGACTCCTTTATGAGATAGGAGCTTTGTTTGGGTGTAAAATTAACACTAAATAAAATCCGTGCAAATTATTTTTATATGTTATATAACATATTTTACGCTGCAGAAGATATTTAGAACAGTAAAGAGGAATAATAGAACAATTAATAAGTGTAAAATAAACACTTTTGCAAATAATCAGGCTCCAAAATAGACAATTACGCCACAAATTAGGATATAGCAGAGGGCGTAAAGAATGGCTTTGCGAAGAATGGCGTCGTCCTGGCCTTTCATGTCACAGGCGGCGGTGGCTATGGCTATACTCTGGGGTGAGATCATCTTGCCGCCGGTGGCTCCCGCCGTATTGGAAGCGGCAAGCCAGTCAGTCTCCGATCCGGTGAATCCGGCAACGGAAGTCTGGCCTGTCATGCCGAGCTGATGGGCCACATTAGCCTGAAGTTTGCCGAAGAGGATATTCGATGATGTGTCGCTTCCGGTCACAAAAGTGCCGATGGCTCCGATCAATGGCGCGAAGAGAGGATAATAGGAACCGGACACAGCCACGAGTCCTCCTGCTATGGCGGCGATCATGCCGCTGTAGTTCATCACCGAGGCAAGGGCGATGAGTGAAATTATGGTTACTGTCGTGAAGCGAAGGTTCACAATGGTTGAGGCGAGCACCTCGGCCAGCCTGCGCACACTCAGACCTTGGATGAGACCACCGGCCACACTGCCCAGGAAGAGCATGAAAGCGGCATTGCTGATCCAGCCGAATTTGAAGGTGCTCCCGATCACAGGGATCTCGAATGAACTCACAAGCTGTGATTTGAGAAAATTATTTACCGGAGGACAGAGAGCTCCACCCAAAAGAATGAACACAAGGATCAGGAGATAGACACTCCATGCCTTCAGCGACTCTCCGAGCGATATCCTCTGAACTTTATTCTGTTCTTTTTTGTGGGATGTGAAAAGACGGGAATAAAGGATAATGGCAAGGATAGCGGCAATGGAGCCTATGATGGCGGGAGTCTCGGCACCGATAAACACGGCACACACAAGCTGCACGGCGAGCGATACTCCACCCACCCAGAGAGCCGTGCATATATTCTTAACCCATGCCTTACTGTCGGTGATGGTAAGGATCACAAAGGGGATAAGGATAAAGAGCGGGGAAAGCTGGACTATCGTGAAAGCCGACACCTCGGAAATGGTGGTGGCAGAAGCCACACCACCCTGCGAGATTTCATTGCAAAGAGTAGTGACAGGCACTCCCACAGCACCAAATCCCGTAGGGACTGTATTTCCTAAAAGGGCCACTAATGCTGAGAACATCGGCTTGAAACCCAGGCCGATGAGGATAGCCGCAGGTATGGCCACAGCTGTGCCGAATCCGGCCATACCCTCCAGGAGTCCGCCAAATCCCCAGGTCATGAGGAGGACAAGCAGACCCTTGTCTTCAGTCAGAGAAGTAAACTGACTCTTGATTGTTTCAATGGCTTTCGACTCGACTATAATATTATAGCTGTAGATAGCCATGAGGATTATAAGCAGAATCGGGAATATGGCTTTCAGAACACCCTCCACAAGACTCCATCCGGCAATACTCAAAGTGGAGACTCCCGACAGACGTTCAGGAATTATCCCCATGGCCGGAGCTGCCCAGATCGCAAGGGCTACTGTGAATATTAGCGTTATCACGGCGCTTTTCCAGCCCGTCACCTTGAAGCCGAGCATCAAAACGAAAAGCATGATCACCGGCAGGATGGATATGATGGCATTCATATAGGTGGTATTCTGTTTGTCTTTGCTATTATAAAACCTGATTTATTTCGCTATTCGATGAAATGGAAATGCTTCCCGGAACAGGAAACATAATCATTCCATCAGGATCAGAGTCATGCTTCGCGCCGCCTGGGCACCCTTCACAAGCACCTGGGCGATGTCTGCCGTCTTGGAGGGACCCGCAATGAAGACCCCGTAGCCGGAACTCTCAAATTCGTCAGCACCATGGGCTTTCGATGACACAAGGGCATAAGCTTCATGCATATTATTGACAATCTCTTTCTTAGACAATACTGCCACAAGATTCTCGGATATGAAACATATGTCGCGTTCCTTCACCTGCTGCGGAATCCAGACACTTCCGTTTTCCGCAACTCCGAACATCGCTTTCACCACTCCAACGTCCGTGCCGTTGAGATCAGTGGCTTTTTCCACTGTGTCGGGATCAAGAGTGGCTGAAGTCACCTCCTTCAGGGCCGAGGCAATGACCTTGGCATCAGGATAGACTGTGGCGATTATGGAATCTATCTCCGAGAGAGAACGGGCGGTGACTATCCTGCATCCCGCAGACTCCGCCTGCTCAACAAACAGCAGGAACGGATCTTCAGCTTTCAGAGGCTCAAGATCATCAAGTGAGGGACGCTCATATCTCTTGGTGATGCTTTTACGGCATCTCTCTATTATCTCTTGTCGTGTGCTCATTTCTGATTTTCTTTTTGTCCGTCCTCCTCTTTGAGATATTTACGGATCATTTTATGGAAAGGCTGTCTGGGGAATTTCATCATTTTGTGGCCATATGCCCAGGGATTGAGGCTCGAGTTTATAAGGAAACCCGGCACAGAATTAAGCATATAGGCCTGGTTGGAGAGCTTCTCATATAGAGAGGTGTTTCCGAAAAGCATTGTCATGCCGTCACACATCTTTTTCTTCTCCTTGTTAGCCACTCCGAGACTGTCAAGATCCTGCCTCCACTTATATATCTGTTCGCCGAGATTGATTTTCACCGGACATGTGCACTGGCAACTGAGACACAGGGTGCATGCGCTGACATTCCCTGCATATTCACGGGGATCTCGGAGCATGCCGAGATTGACACCCAACGGACCCGGTATGAAATAGCTGTAGGAATATCCGCCGGACCATCTGTAGACAGGACATGTGTTCATGCAGGATCCGCAACGGATGCACTTAAGGGTTTCCCAATGCTCTGGATCGGAAAGCCACCGGCTTCTTCCGTTATCCACAATCACCACGTGCATCTCGCCCCCACCCGGACGTCCTTTACGGAAATGACTCGTATATACAGTGGAGGGCTGGCCAGTGGCGGAGCGTGCAAGAAGCCGCAGAAACACAGAAAGAGCCTCATAATCCGGCACTATCTTCTCAAGTCCGATAGCCGAGATCTGAAGTTTCGACACCGATGTCGACATGTCGGCGTTACCCTCGTTGGTGCAAACCACTATATCGCCCGTGGCGGCAACCCCGAAGTTGGCGCCGGTCATACCCGCATCTGCTGTCAGGAACTCGTTGCGGAGGCTCAGGCGTGCTTTATAAGTGAGGTATGTGGGATCATGGTTCCCCTTTTCGGTAGCGATCTCACGCTCGAAAATCTCTCCCACATCATCATGGCTCAGATGAGTGGCGGGCATGACGATATGGCTCGGTTTCTGATTGTCAAGCTGAAGGATCCTCTCCCCAAGATCGGTCTCCACAACCTCTATCCCGTGTTTTTCAAGATAAGGATTCATCTCACATTCCTCTGTGAGCATGGATTTGGACTTCACAAGTTTCTTCACATCATGATCCCGGAGAATGCCGAGCACTATCTCGTTGAATTCTTCAGCATCTTTCGCCCAATGCACCTTAGTGCCGTTTTTCTCCGCGGCATCTGCAAACTGATTAAGGTAACGGTCTATATTGGTAAGTGTATGCTTCTTTATCTGGGATGCCTTCTCGCGCAGACGCTCCCATTCCGGGAGTGAATGGGCCATGGAGTCTCGCTTTACGCGCACTCCCCAGAATGTGTTGTCATGCCATTGGGCATAATCCTGATCGGCAAGAAACTTTTTTGCCGCTTTGCTGTGTGTTGTGCTCATAACCCGGATGCTAATATTTCTACTACGTGTCTGAACTCTATGCCGTCGTCTATCTTCCCCTTGGCTGCCACGCCGGCCATATGCATGAGGCAGGAACAGTCGGCTCCGGTTATGAATCTCGCACCGGTCGCCTTGTGACGGAGGAATTTCTTCTCTCCCATCTGTCTGCTTACGTCAAGTTCCTCGATACTGAACATACCTCCGAACCCGCAGCATTCATCATCACGCTCCGGCTCCACCACCTCGATTCCATCCACAAGATTCAGAAGATCCTTTATTTTGTTGAACCGGGGGCCTACTTTCTCTGACGGCGAAGAGAGATTGAGCTCCCTCACGCCATGACAGGAATTATGAAGGCTAACCTTATGCGGGAAGCTTCCAAGCGGACGATCCACTTTCAGCACATCATGAAGAAACTCCACGATGTCCATGGTATTGGTGGCAATTTTGCATTTATGGTCCTTGTCACCAAGAAGATCCGGATAATGGAATCTTATGAATGCCGTGCACGATACCGATGGGGCCACCACATAGTCATAGCCGGAGAACATCTCCTTATATTTTTCGGCGAGAGGGATACCTTTCTTCTCAAAACCGGCATTGGCCATCGGCTGGCCGCAGCAGGTCTGCCCTTGAGGATACTCCACATCCACACCAAGATGGCGGAGGAGTTTATAGCATGCCATCCCCACATTGGGATAGACCACATCCACATAACAGGGTATGAACAGTCCTACTTTCATAGTTGATGATATAATTTATGGAATGAAGGGGAATGCTCCCTAATCATTCATGTATTGTGGAAAAGCAATGTCGCCCGGGCGATTTGTCAATGCCAGTCGGCGCTACGCATACCGGAATAACAAACAAACGCCGAAATAGTTCTACCGATAGTTATAAAATTAAGCAGTAATATCCATAAAAAAATAAAAAGGGAGACGATGAAAATCGTCTCCCTTGAAATCATTCTGTTCCTTAAGAAAGTGATCAGAGGTTGGGATTGAGCTTGCTCCAGTCAGCAACGGGAGGAAGAATGCCCATCTCGATAACTTCGTCGCGGAGCTCGCAGAGATGCTTGTAGCTCTGTTCGAGTTCGGCCTCCTCGGCGGGAGTTCCCTTTACGGGCTTAACCTGAATGCCATTCTTGTCGACAGTTGTCTCCATAGCCATCAGGATGTTCTGGAACTTATCGTTGTTCACGTAAGTGCCCACAGGCCAGCGGAAGGGTTTGCCACCCATAGCGGCAGCGATAGTCTCGATTGAGAGATAAGAGGGGCTCTGGAAAGATGAACGGCCGCGGAGGTCGATGATATGCTTTCCGCCCTGGATAACGTTCTGCTTGATTGTAGCCCAGTCAGCCTCGGGAAGAGCCTCGGTGCCGATGAGAGAATCAAGGGGCTTGCCGTCAACGAGAGTTGTTGATGCGAATACAGCCATCTGCTCGCCGTGACCGCCATAGGTGCGGCAGTTCTCGATCTTGCAAGCGGGGAGCTTGAAGTATTTAACGAGCTGATCCTGCAGACGTGTGCTGTCGAGAGCAGCGAGAGTAGCCACCTGAGAGGGTTTGAGGCCTGAGTAGATAAGAGTGATAAGACCGGTGATGTCTGCGGGGTTGAAGATCACAACCACGAATTTTGCATCAGGGCAGTAAGTCTTAACGTTCTTGCCGAATTCCTCAGCGATAGCTGCATTGCCTTTGAGAAGATCCTCACGGGTCATGCCGGCCTTACGGGCTGCACCGCCTGACGATACGATATACTTGGCACCGGTGAAAGCCTCCTTCACGTCAGAAGTGTAAGTGAGGTTTACGCCTTCGAAGGCACACTGATAAAGCTCTTCGGCCACACCCTCGAGAGCGGGGGCATAGGGATCGTAGAGACATACGTTCGGGGTGAGACGCATCATAAGCGCGGTCTGCGCCATGTTAGAGCCGATCATTCCGGCAGCTCCGACAATAAGAAGTTTGTCGTTGGTCAAGAAGTCCATAGTTAACTAAATATTGGGTTTTGGTTTTCAAATTTCTTTATAACTCACATTCCAGGAGAAACTCTTTAATTTGTGCTTCACCTTTCACACTGCAAAAGTAACATTTCATTTTGATAAATCTCTCAAAGTTTACGGAAATTTATGACAAAATGAGATATTTTTATTTTTCCGGTGCCAGCACACCCTTTCCGTAATGACATTTGTGACGGTCGATGCCCGGTTCCGCCACCCTGACACACATCATAAATCACCCGGAGCGAGCATGCCGGGATGAAGGGTGAGGAAGCTTTCATATCTCCGCTTTATTTCCTCTTTCCGACTACGCTCCGCTTCATCAGCCGCCGTTGTCACACTGCATATGGGAGACACCAATGGCCTGTGGTTCCAGGCTTTCTGTATCCGTTCACCCTCCTTAAGCAATTCGAGTCCCTTGTCGTCAAGATAGGTCGACTTGAAAATCTCCCATATGTATTCCACGGCCTCCTGGGAGGGATGCACAAGATCGGAGGCATAGAATCTGTAGTCGCGCAGATCATCATTGAGAATCTCATAGGCCGGAAAGTAGGAACAGCGGTCGTTAATCCGGCATATCTCCTCAACGGCAAGCTGCAGCACGGCCTTGGAGCGGGCATTACCCGAAAAACCGTCTTTCAGATGTCTCACCGGACTCACGGTGAACACAATCCGCAGATCAGGGAATCTCTTCCAAAGGTCATTGCACAGGGCTGTCCAGGCCCCTACAATCTCATCTACCGTGATTCTCCTTCTTATGAACATAGCCGAGGGCTGTTTGTGGCAGTTCGCCACCACATAGTCCGTATTATCCGCAAGGAAATAACACCAGGCTGTGCCGAATGTCACGAAAAGAACTCCTGACGCACATATACACTCTTCAAGTTCCCGCCTCATCTCTGAGAAATGACGAATGCAGTCTTCTGCTATTTCCGATGAAGTCTTGGAATCGAAAAGCCATGACCGATATTTCCCCTCCGAAAAGAAAAGAGATTCCGAAAACATAGTCATATCATCCTCCTTGAGGAGCAGCATCCTCACGGTTTTCTCTATGGAGAGGGGATTATAGAGCACTCCGAGCGGATTCACGGCTTTCCACAGGCATTGCCTCATCCGGGCAGCCATATTGTCGGCAAAACAGGAGCCAAGCATGGCCACTCCTTGTGAGGGGCTAAGCGTGAAACCGGCACGCTCAGGCATTATCTCAGTTCTGAACTTCATATCTACATTTTTTGCAAAAATAACGTTTTCACACTCTTTCCCCAAATTATGGTCTGTTTTAATCGTTAATTTGCCGGTTACTCAAGGTTATTTCAAAAATAATGTGTAAATTTGCACTTTCCTCCACAAGAAGCCCCTTTTCCGTAAGGGACCAACCGAAACTCTAAATGGTCTTACAGAACACTGACATATCTTTAGTGAGACGAAAGCCTGGTTTCGCCACGGGTTATTCATGCGTGCGGATCCATGCACAGGGTTTCCGCGTGCCCGCTTCTAAGGGGATTATGTGCCGACTTAAATACGGCCACACCCGACAGGTAAAATTTTTAACGATATAATTCGAGTGGACGCATAGACCAGAAAGTCTGTGCGCCCTCTCTTTTTTAATCTTCTTAAAGTAGTGAAAATAGGTGTTGTTATGGGCTCCTCCAGCGATTGGGGAGTCATGAAAGCCGCCACTGAGACACTCTCTCAGTTTGGCGTAGAGTCTGAAACCAAGGTGCTCAGCGCACACCGCACTCCCGCGGAACTCGAACAATGGGTGAAAGGGCTTCGCGACCGTGGATTCGGCGCTGTCATAGCCGCCGCCGGCGGCGCAGCCCATCTCGCAGGAGTTGTGGCCGCGTTCACCACACTTCCCGTGATCGGTGTCCCCATCAAGGCCCGTGCCCTCGAAGGTATTGACTCGCTCCTCTCCATGGTGCAGATGCCTTCCGGAATACCCGTGGCGGTTGTGGCCATCGACGGTGCAAAAAATGCAGCGCTCCTCGCCGTGGAGATCCTCGCTGTCACCGATCAGACCCTCAAGGAGAAAATGGACAATTTCCGCTCCGAACAGGCCAGAAAAGTGCTTAACTCTTCACTCGACTGACAAATCTTAACATCAAGAACTATCCCATCAGCTATGAAGCCATACAGAATTTTCGTGGAGAAAAGGGAGCCTTACCGAGTGGAGGCTGAAAGCCTCCGTAAGGAACTCAACTCCAATCTTGGCCTGAATATCGCCGACCTGCGTCTCATCTGCGTCTACGACTTCTTCGGGTTCTCTCCGGAACTCGTGGAGAAGAGCAGCTACAAGGTGTTCGGCGAGCCGGCCACCGATAATGTTTCAGGAGAGATCGATCTCCAGGATCTCCCCTATCTCGCAGTGGAGTCGCTTCCCGGACAGTTTGACCAGCGCGCGGCGGCTGCGGAGGAGTGCGTGAAACTCATCCAGCCTGATGCCGACATCGAGATCAGGAGTGCCAGACTCATGATATTCGACAAATCGGTTTCCGCCGACGACATGAAGAAGATCGCCCACTACTGCATCAATGCCGTGGAGTCGAGAGAGAAAGATCTTTCAGTGCTTGCAGCGCCCGAGAGAGCAGCTGCCAAGCCTGTTCCCGTGCTCGAGGGATTCCGCTCCATCACCGCAGCCGATGCTCCTGCTTTCTGCAAGGAGAAAGGGCTGGCGATGAATGCCGACGACCTCATGACCGTGGTGGAATACTTCACCGCAGAAGGCCGCGACCCCAATGAGACAGAGCTCCGCATTCTCGACACTTACTGGAGCGACCACTGCCGCCACACGACTTTCACCACAGAGCTCACCGACATCAAAGTGGCAGACTCATTCGCTTCTGCCGACCTTGAGGAGAGCCTTCGCCAGTGGCATGATATCCGCAAAGACCTCGGCCGCGAGAACAAACCTCTCTGCCTCATGGACCTCGCCACAATCGGTGCTCGTTATCTCAAAAAGAAAGGTCTTCTAAACGACCTCGAGCAGAGCGAGGAGAACAACGCCTGCTCCATCTATGTGGACGTTGACGTTGACGGAGAAACCGAAAGATGGCTCCTCCAGTTCAAGAACGAGACTCATAACCATCCTACAGAAATAGAACCTTTCGGAGGTGCCTCCACATGTCTTGGAGGTGCAATCCGCGACCCGTTGAGCGGACGTGCCTACGTTTATCAGGCAATGCGTGTCACCGGTGCCGGCAACATCTATCAGCCCGTGTCGGAGACTCTCGAAGGTAAACTTCCCCAGCGTGTCATCTCGCTCAGGGCATGTGCCGGATATTCATCTTATGGCAACCAGATCGGTCTTGCCACAACTCATGTGCGTGAGATCTACCATCCTGACTATGTGGCTAAACGCCTCGAGGTAGGAGCAGTGGTGGGTGCAGTCAAGGCTGCCGACGTACGCCGTGAAAGCCCTGCCGAGGGCGACGTGGTGCTCATGTTCGGAGGCCGCACAGGCCGCGACGGTATCGGCGGAGCCACAGGTTCTTCAAAGGAACACACCACTTCCTCACTCGAGGAGTGCGGATCTGAAGTGCAGAAAGGAAACGCTCCCGAGGAGAGAAAGATGCAGAGACTCTTCCGTCGTCCGGAAGTGACCAGACTTGTGAAGAAGTCAAACGACTTCGGCGCAGGCGGTGTCAGCGTGGCCATCGGTGAGCTCACCGACGGACTTGACATCCATCTCGACCGTGTCCCCACAAAATACTCCGGTCTCAACACTACAGAGCTTGCCATCAGCGAAAGCCAGGAAAGAATGTCGGTGGTTGTGGAGAAGAAAGACATGGAGGAATTCATGCGTTATTGCCATGAGGAGAATCTTGAGATCAACCATGTGGCCGACGTTACTTCCACCGGAAGAATGCGCATGTTCTATGGCGATAAGGTAGTGGCTGACCTCAGCCGTGAGTTTATCGACTCAGCAGGTGCCCGTCACTTTGCAGAAGCCACAATCGGCACAATAGAGCCTTGCGATCCGTTCGCCCGCGAAGTGAAAGGCACATCCGTCAAGGAGAAAGTGCTCAACCTCCTCGCCGACGACAATGTAACTTCCCAGAAAGGCCTGATCGAGCACTTCGACTCATCTATCGGAAAATCAACAGTGCTCATGCCCTTCGGCGGAAAGACCCAGGAATCGGAAACACAGGTATCCGTTCAGAAACTCCCTGTAGGCAACCGTCAGACCGACACCGCCAGCATGATGGCCTTCGGTTTCAATCCTGAGCTTACAAGCTGGAGCCCCTATCACGGTTCAGCCTATTCAGTGATTGAGGCTGTGAGCAAGGCTGTGGCCGCAGGCGCCGAGTTCGAGCGTATGCGTTTCTCATATCAGGAGTATTTCGAGAGAATGCACACCCGCGAGTCATGGGGCAAACCCCTCGCAGCACTCCTCGGCACACTCCGCATGCAGACTGAGCTTGGCCTCGCATCTATCGGAGGCAAGGACTCCATGAGCGGCACGTTCGCTAATATCAGCGTGCCTCCCACTCTCATCGCATTCGGTGTGGCTCCCGTCAGCGCCCACGATGTGATAAGCACAGAGTTCAAGGAACCCGGACGCTACATATATATTGTGCGCCACACTCCCCTCCCCTCATTCATGCCCGACACCGAGAAGCTGATGGAGAACTATCGTCTTCTCAACCGTCTCATAAAGGAGGGAACCGTGACAGCCGGCTATGCCCTCACATTCGGTGGTGCGACTGAGGCTCTCGCCAAGATGAGCTTCGGCAACCGCATAGGCGTTGAGGTCAACATCAAGGAGAGTGATCTCTTCAATTACGGCAACGGCTCAATCATCGTGGAGAGCAAGGATATTATCGACCTCCCCTCGTTTGAATTGCTCGGACAGACAACAGGCGACGAGACCCTTACCATCAATGGTGAGAAAATCTCTATCAGCGAGGCCTTCGATGCCAACCGTGTAAAATTCACCTCAGTATATCCCGACCGCAGCGGTGTGACCGGTTCAGCCCGCAACGCAGTGTCTGAATCCAAAGATATCGTTTACGCCGGTGAGGCCAAGGAACATCCTGTGGTGTATCTACCGGTGTTCCCGGGAACAAACTGCGATTATGACATGGCGAAATCCTTCAATGCAGAAGGTGCTGAAGTGACCATGTCTGTATTCTGCAACCTGACTCCCGAAGATATTGAGAAATCCACATCCGACATGGCCGCCCATATCGATGCATGCGACATTCTTGCATTCTCAGGAGGATTCTCCGAAGGTGACGAACCTGACGGCAGCGGCAAGTTCATTGCCAGCGTAATCCAGAACGAGAAGGTGAAGGCCGCCATCGAGCGTCTTCAGGCACGCGGAGGTCTTATCCTCGGTATCTGCAACGGTTTCCAGGCTCTCGTGAAGTCGGGACTTCTCCCCTTCGGAAAGATCGGAGAACTCGGTCCGGACTCACCCACACTTTTCCACAACGACATCAACCGCCACATCTCGCAGATGGTGAGCACACGTGTCGGATCCGTGGCCTCCCCCTGGCTCAAAGGATTTGAGGTGGGCGAACTCCATTCTATTGCTGCTTCACACGGCGAGGGTAAATTCGTGGCTAACGCGGAACTCGCGGAGACTCTGCACCGCAACGGTCAGATCGCCTTCCAGTATGCAGATTCGGAAGGCAACGCCACAATGACATCCCCGGCAAACCCCAACGGATCTACGGAAGCTATCGAGGGTATCATCTCACCCGACGGACTCATCCTCGGAAAGATGGGCCATTCCGAGCGCTATGACGAGGGCCTCATGAAGAACATCTCCGGCAACAAGCGCCAGAATCTCTTCGCCAACGCCGTGGCATATTTCAGAAAAAAATAACCCCGCGCACCGGGTTCCCCTCATTTCGGGAACCCGATGCCTCAGGGTAATTTCCCCAAGGGTTATGATAAAAACATATTTGATTCATTGAAAAATTCACAACAACTATCATATGGCAAAAAGTTATGAAGCTTCAGGCGTAAACCTGGAGGCAGGATATGAGGTGGTGAGCCGCATCAAGAAACACGTGGCTTCCACAAATATCGCCGGATGCATGGGAAACATCGGTGCCTTCGGAGGAATGTTCGACCTCGGATCGCTCAACTACAAACACCCTATTCTCGTGAGTGGCACCGACGGTGTGGGCACAAAGCTCAAGATTGCATTCGCACTCCGCAAACATGACACCATCGGCATAGATGCCGTGGCCATGTGTGTCAATGATGTGCTGGCACAGGGTGCCAAGCCCCTCGTTTTCCTCGATTATGTTGCGGTAGGCAAGAACCACCCCGAGGTGGTTGAAGCCATCGTGGCCGGTGTGGCAGAAGGCTGCCGTCAGGCCGGATGCGCTCTCGTGGGCGGCGAGACTGCCGAGATGCCCGGAATGTATGACGAAGATGACTATGACATAGCCGGATTCACGGTTGGTGCCGTGGAGAAAGAGCGCCTTATCGACTGCTCGAAGGTAAAACCCGGCGACGTGCTCGTGGGCATCGCATCCTCAGGCGTACACTCCAATGGTTTCAGCCTTGTGCGCAAGATCGTGGCCGACAGCGGACTCGACCTCAATAAGAAATATGAAGAGACAGGCGACCTCACTCTCGGTGAGATGCTCCTTACCCCTACAAGAATATATGTGAAGCAGGTGCATGAGGTGCTCAAAGAGATCGATGTGCACGGAATCGCCCACATCACCGGCGGAGGCTTCGATGAAAACATCCCGCGCATCCTTTCTGAAGGACAGGGAATCGAGGTGAAAGAGGGCAGCTGGGAGATTCTTCCTGTGTTCCACATTCTTGAGAAGTATGGAAAGGTTCCCCACCGCGAGATGTTCAACATCTTCAACATGGGCATAGGAATGGTGCTCGCCGTCAACGAGGAAGATGTGGCCCGCACTCTGGAGATCCTTACCGCAGCCGGTGAGAAAGCTTCTGTGATCGGCAAAATCGTGGAAGGTAAAGGAGTCACTATTCTATGAAACCGCGTATAGCAGTATTCGCCAGCGGCAACGGCTCCAATTTCGAGGCGATAGCCCAGGCCTGTGCAGACGGACGCATTAACGCCGACGTGGCACTCTGTGTCACTGACCGTCCCGGTGCCTTCGTTGTGGAAAGAGCCCGCAGGTTTGGAGTTCCCACCGTTGAATTCAGACCGAAAGACTATGCCTCGAAGGCCGACTTCGAGAAGATGCTTCTCGAACATCTCAGAAGAGAGAACGTGGAGCTCATATGTCTTGCCGGATACATGCGCATAATCGGAGACGTGCTCCTTCAGGCATATGAAGGAAGGATCATCAACATCCATCCCTCTCTGCTCCCGGCGTTCAGAGGTGCCGATGCAATCGGCCAGGCCATGGACTACGGAGTGAAAATCTACGGAATAACGATTCATTTCGTTGATTCTTCGCTCGACGGAGGCAAGATCATAGCCCAGAGAGCTGTGGCATATGAGGGGAAAGACCGCGAGGAACTGGAGACAATGATCCATGAACGCGAACACGAACTCTACCCTGAAGTAGTGGCCCGTCTGCTCGAAGGGGGTATTTAAGAAACTGAAAAAACAAACATTAAAAAAACTCCATATATAATGAGAGCTTTAATAAGCGTAAGCGACAAGACAGGCGTTGTGGAATTTGCCACCGCCCTGAAAAATCTTGGTTGGGAACTCATTGCCACAGGAGGCACACTCAAAGTGCTCCGTGGCTCCGGTCTTGAGGTGCTTGACATCCAGGACGTGACCGGATTTCCCGAAATCTGCGAGGGCCGTGTGAAAACCCTCCATCCCAAAGTGCACGGTGGCCTCCTTGGCCGCCGCGACAGCGCCGAGCACATGGCGCAGCTTGCCGAGAACGGCATTCAGACTATCGAACTGGTATGTGTGAACCTTTATCCCTTTGAGGCCACTATCGCCAAAGAGGGTGTCACCATGGCCGATGCCGTGGAGAATATCGACATAGGCGGTCCTTCCATGCTCCGCAGTGCCGCAAAGAATTTCAAGGATGTCACTGTGGTGTGCGACCCCACTGATTATGCTGTAATCATCGAGGAGATCACCGCCAACGGCAACACACTCCCCGAGACACGCCTCAAACTCTCTGCTAAGGCATATACCCACACTGCGCTCTATGACAGTCACATCGCCACTTACATGCGCAAGGCTGCCGGCCTCGACGAGAAACTATTCCTCGCGTTCGATGCCATCCAGACCCTCCGCTATGGAGAGAACCCCCATCAGGCCGCTGCGTTCTACCGCGCGCCCCAGGAGGTGTCTTACTCTGTGGCACACGCCCGTCAGCTCGGCGGCAAAGAGCTCAGCTATAACAATATCCAGGATGCCAACGCCGCCCTCAACATCGTGCGTGAATTCTCGGAACCATTCTGCGTTGCCCTCAAGCATATGAATCCCTGCGGAGCCGGCACCGGTAAAGACCTCCTCGAGGCCTGGACTCGTGCATATGAAGCAGACAAAGTCAGCATCTATGGCGGAATCGTTGCAATGAACCGTCCCCTCACAGCCGAGGTGGCTCGTCTCATGAAGCCCATCTTCCTTGAGATCGTCATGGCTCCCTCGTTCGAGCCCGAGGCTCTTGAGGTGCTCGCATCCAAGAAAAACCTTCGTCTTCTCGAAGTGACCATGGACAATGTTAAGGCTCCTCAGAAACAGTATGTGAGCGTAAACGGCGGCATGCTCGTGCAGGATGCCGACACAGAATGCAAGGAGATCACCGCGGATATGTGCGTGACCGAACGCAAACCCACCGAGCAGGAGCTCAAGGAACTTGACTTCGGATGGAAAGTGGTGAAACACGTAAAGAGCAACGCCATCGTGGTTGTGAAAGACGAAGCAACCGCCGGTGTAGGTGCCGGACAGATGAACCGTGTAGGTTCCGCCGAGATTGCTCTTGAGCAGGCAAAGGCTGCCGGAATCACCGAAGGTCTTGTACTTGCTTCCGACGGATTCCTTCCCTTCGGCGACACCGTGGAGCTCGCCTCCAGATATGGCGTGACAGCCATCGTTCAGCCCGGCGGCAGTATCCGCGACGAAGACTCCATCAAAGTTGCCAATGAGAAGGGCATAACAATGCTCTTCACCGGTATGCGTCACTTCAAACATTGATTGTCATGAACAAGAAAGTGCTCGTGGTTGGTGGCGGAGGCAGATGCCACGCCATCGTAAAGGCTCTCAAGCGCTCGCCGAGGGTGGAGAAAATATTCTGCGCCCCCGGCAACGCCGGAATCGCCGATGATGCCGAGTGCGTGGCTATCGCTGTTGAAGATGCCGATGCCATAGTGAAATTTGTGGAGGAGAACGGCATAGACATGACTGTGGTCGGCCCCGAGGCTGCACTCGCAGCCGGTGTGGTCGACGCCCTCGAGGCCCGCGGACACAAGGCTTTCGGCCCCACGAAAGCAGCTGCACGCATTGAAAGCAGCAAAGAGTTCGCAAAGCAGATCATGGCAAAATATAATGTGCCCACCGCCGCATATGAGGCATTCGACAACTTCGACGAGGCATGGGAATATGTCAGAAACCGTCCCCTGCCGGCCGTCATAAAGTATGACGGCCTCGCAGCCGGCAAAGGTGTGGTAGTGGCCCTCTCTTATGAGGAGGCCGAGGTCGCTCTTCGCGACATGCTTCTCGACGCTTCGTTCGGCAAGGGCCGCGTTGTGGTTGAGGATTTCCTCGATGGACCGGAATTTTCATTCATGTGTGTTGTGTCAGGCCACAAGGTCTATCCCCTTGCAATGGCTCAGGACCACAAGCGTGCCTACGATGGCGACAAAGGTCCCAACACAGGTGGAATGGGTGCCTATTCTCCGGTGCCGTTCGTAACGGATGAAGTGCGTGCCATCGCCCTTGACGATATCATGCAGCGCACTGCCGATGCTCTCGTGGCCGAGGGTGTTCCTTTCAAGGGAGTGCTCTATGGAGGCCTTATCCTTACCAAGGACGGACCGAAGGTGATCGAGTTCAACGCCCGTTTCGGCGATCCCGAGACCGAGGTTGTACTTCCCCGACTGGAAAGCGACTTCTATGACCTTGTTGAGGCTGCCGTGGATGGACGCGACTGCGAAACCCGCTGGAGCCCCGAGGCATATCTCGGAATAGTGCTCGCATCAAAAGGTTATCCCGGTTCATATGAGAAGGGTGCCGAGATCAAAGGTCTCGACTCTGTGGATGCCGAGGTTTACCATATGGGCACCAAACGTGATGCCGACCGTATCCTGACTGCAGGAGGACGCGTGCTTATGGTGGTGGGCAAAGGTGCCACAATCGCCGAGGCCAATGCCGCCGCACGCAGGGAGATAGAAAAGATCGACTGTCCCTCGCTTTTCCACCGCACGGATATCGGCAAGGCTTCTCTCTGAAACCCGGCAATAATGCCAACGACTAACGACTAACGATCAAGAACTCAATATGACTATAAGCGGAACGCAATTAGCGAAAGAGCTCAAGCAGAATGTGGCCGAACGTGTGGCCGAACTTAAGGAAAAATATGGCCGTGCGCCTCATCTCGTGGTTATTCTCGTAGGTGAGGATCCCGCAAGCCAGTCTTACGTGAAAGGGAAAGGCCGCGACGCTGAAGAGGTGGGATTCAAAAGCACCACCATTCGTCGCCCCGACACAATCTCGGAAGAGGAGCTTCTCGGCATGATCGCCGAGCTTAACGCCGACGATTCTGTCGACGGTGTGCTCGTGCAGCTTCCCCTCCCCCGCCACATCAACGAAGACCGTGTGATAGAGGCTATCGCCAAAGAGAAGGACGTGGACGGATTCCATCCTGCCAACGTGGCCTCCCTCTGGCAGAAACTCGAATGCACACTCCCCTGCACTCCCAAGGGAATCATCAAGCTTCTCGATAAGGCCGGAGTGCAGATCGAGGGCAAGAAAGCCGTGGTGATCGGAAGAAGCAACATCGTGGGTCTACCCGCGGCCAAACTTCTTCTCGACCGCAACGCCACTGTGACCATGGCACATTCCCGCACGAAAGACCTCGCCAAAGTCACCTCTGAGGCTGATATCCTCGTGGTGGCGATAGGCCGTCCGAAATTCGTGACCGCCGACATGGTGGGCGAAGGCGCTGCCGTGATCGACGTGGGTGTAAACCGTGATCCCGAGACCGGAAAGCTCTGCGGCGACGTAGACTTCGGCCCTGTGAGCGAGAAAGCTTCTGTGATCACCCCCGTGCCCGGAGGCGTGGGACCGATGACTCGTGCCTGCCTCATGGAGAACACTCTCGAATGCTTCATCCGCAAGATGGAGAATGCCAAAAATTAATTCCAACAGCCGTCACCAGTGCGGCAACAAACAAAACCAGCAACTGAAATGATCGAAAGATACGGAAGAGACGTGATGCGCGAAGTCTGGACCGAAGAAAATAAATTCCGCGCTTACCTCAAGGTGGAGATTCTCGCCGCTGAGGCATGGAGCAAACTCGGAGTCGTGCCTGAAGAGGACGTGAAGAAACTCTGGGAGAAAGCCACCTTCGACATCGACAGAATAAAAGAGATCGAACTCAAGACCCGCCACGATGTCGTGGCCTTCACCCGCACAGTGAGCGAATCGCTCGGTGAGGAGAGAAAGTGGGTGCACTACGGACTTACCTCCACCGACGTTGTCGACACTGCCAACGGCTATATCTTCAAGCAGGCAAATGAAATCCTTCTCAAGGATATCGAGGAATATATCGAAGTGCTCGGCAAGCAGGCCCTGCGTTTCAAGAAACTCCCCTGCATCGGCCGTACACACGGCATCCACGCCGACGTTACCTCGTTCGGTCTTAAATGGGTGCTCTGGAGAGCCGAGATGCAGCGCAATCTTGAAAGATTCAAGGCTGCAGCCCGCGGTGTGGAAGTAGGCAAGATCAGCGGTGCTGTCGGCAACTTCGCCAACATTCCCCCGTTCGTGCAGGACTATGTATGTGAGAAGCTCGGCATCGCCAGTTCAGACATCTCCACTCAGGTGATACAGCGCGACCGTCATGCCTACTATATGGCCACTCTCGCTCTTATCGGCGCAAGCCTTGAGCAGATGGCTCTCGAAGTCCGCAACCTCCAGCGCACTGAAGTGCACGAGGTGGAAGAGGCCTTCGGAAAGGGACAGAAAGGTTCTTCGGCCATGCCCCACAAGCGCAACCCCGTGAGCAGCGAGAACATATGCGGATGCGCACGCGTTCTCCGCGGATATATGGCCACAGCCTATGAGAATGTGGCTCTCTGGCACGAGCGCGACATCTCACACTCAGCCACCGAACGTATCATCATGCCCGACGCCACAATCCTTCTCGACTATATGCTCAACCGCATGAAGGGAATCCTTGAGAACATCGTGGTGTTTGAAGACCAGATGATGAACAACATCTACCGCACCAACGGTGTGATCTTCGCACAGCGCGTGATGAACGCTCTCATCGACAAGGGATTCGTGCGTGAGAAAGCATACGACACCGTGCAGCCCATCGCCATGCAGGCAATGAGCCTCGGAGCTTCATATCAGGATCTCCTGAAGAAAGATCCCACAGTCATGGGCGCTCTCACAGAAGAGGAACTTGACGCATGCTTCACGCTCGACTACTATTTCAAGAATATCGATTATATCTACAAACGCAATAAATTAGAAGAATAATGTCGGAAAGATTAGTTGTCATCGGCTCCCAGTGGGGCGATGAGGGAAAAGGGAAGATCACCGATTATTTCGCTTGCCGCGCCGACATGGTGGTGCGCTATCAGGGAGGTAACAACGCCGGCCACTCGGTGATGTTCAACGGACACAAATACTCCCTTCAGAGCATACCCTCTGGCATTTTCAATCCCAAGACTGTAAATGTCATGGGCAACGGAATGGTGGTGAACCCCGAATCAGTGCTCGTGGAGCTTCAGAGACTTCACGACCAGGGCATCACAGACTATCAGCTCTTCATCTCCGACCGCGCTGCCATGGTAATGCCCTGGCATGCCGATCTCGACGGAGCCTATGAGAGCCTCAAAGGTGGTAAGCTCATCGGCACCACCAAGAAAGGTATCGGCCCGGCCTACTGCGACAAATACAGCCGTGTAGGTCTCCGCATGGGCGATCTTCTTGAGCCGGAGTATTTCGCAGAGCGCCTCAGAGACGCCATGCTCCAGAAGAACCTTGAGCTCAAGTCGCTCGGTCTTCCGGAATATGACTTCCAGAAAGTCTACGACCGCTTCATGGAGATTGCAAAGATTCTCGGTCCCCGCATCGTGGACACTTCCGATCTCATCAACAAGGCTCTTCTTTCAGACAGCAAGATTCTTTTCGAGGGAGCTCAGGGCATGATGCTCTGCATCGACCACGGAACATATCCCTTCGTGACATCCTCCACACCTTCTTCGGCCAGTGTGCCTGTAGGAGCCGGAATCTCTCCGAAATGGATAGACAATGTGGTAGGTGTGGCCAAGGCCTATTGCACCCGAGTAGGTGAAGGACCGTTCCCCACCGAACTCTTCGACGAACTCGCTCATGAGATCCGCGAACGCGGTCATGAATACGGCACCGTAACAGGCCGTCCGCGTCGTGTGGGCTGGTTTGACGCCGTTGTTGCCCGCTACACAAGCCGCATAGCCGGTATCGACAACTGGGCCCTCATGCTATTCGACGTGCTTTCAGGTCTCGACAAGGTTAAGATCTGCACACATTACGAGCTCGACGGAAAGATCATCGACACTCCTCCCTCCACAATCTCAAGACTCTCACGCTGCAAGCCGGTGTATGTGGAGATGGACGGCTGGAAGGAAGACATCACAGGCGTGAAATCTTATGATGATCTCCCTGAGAATGCCAAAGCCTACGTCAGAAAGATAGAGGAACTCACAGGAGTGCCTGTGGGCGTGATCTCCGTAGGCCCTGACCGCACACAGACTATTCTCATCTCCGAGAAATTGAAAAATTTCTAATATCTACTAACCCTTCAATCCTATCGAAATGTCATTTTTAACAGAAAAAGTGAGTGAGGAAGGCATGACATTTGACGATGTCCTTCTCATCCCGGCATATTCCGAGGTCACCCCGAACATGGTGGACATCAAGACCCGTTTCTCCCGCAACATCACTCTCAACATCCCTGTGGTGTCGGCTGCAATGGACACCGTCACCGAGGCTGCCATGGCCATAGCGATAGCCCGACAGGGTGGCATCGGCGTGATCCACAAGAACATGCCCATCGAGGCCCAGGCCGCGCAGGTGAGAAAAGTGAAACGTGCTGAAAGCGGCATGATCTTCGACCCGGTCACCATCACCCCCTCTCAGACTGTGGGCGACGCACAGCGCATCATGCATGAGAACCATATCGGCGGAATTCCTGTTGTGGACGAAGCCGGCAAACTCGTGGGCATCGTCACAAACCGCGATCTCCGTTTCCAGACAGAGGAGAATCTTCCCATCTCCGAAGTCATGACCAAGGATAACATAGTCACCACCACCAACCCCGATCTCAATGAGGCTTCGCAGATTCTTCTCCGCCACAAGATCGAGAAACTCCCAGTGGTTGACGCCGACAACAAGCTTGTAGGACTCATCACATATCGCGACATAACCAAGATTCAGGATTATCCCAGCGCATGCAAGGACTCCAAGGGTCGTCTGCGCGTGGCAGCAGGTGTAGGCGTGACAAGCGACACTCTCAAACGAGTGGAAGCTCTTGTAAACGCCGGCGTAGACGCTGTAGTGATTGACACCGCCCACGGCCATTCAGCCAATGTGGTGAACACTCTCAAGGCTGTAAAGGCGCAATTCCCTGAGATCGACGTGCTCGTGGGCAACATCGCCACTGCCGAGGCTGCCGAATATCTCATCGCCAACGGTGCCGACGGCATCAAGGTGGGCATCGGTCCCGGCTCAATCTGCACCACCCGCATCGTGGCTGGCGTAGGTGTGCCTCAGCTCAGCGCGATCTTCAACTGCTCTAAGGTGGCTGCCCGCCACGGAGTGCCCGTGATCGGCGACGGCGGTCTCCGCTACTCCGGCGATGTGGTGAAAGCCATTGCCGCAGGCGCTGACTGCGTGATGATGGGCTCCATGCTCGCAGGCACTGAGGAGTCTCCCGGCGAGACAATCATCTACAACGGACGTAAGTTCAAGGCCTATCGTGGAATGGGTTCCATCGAGGCTATGCAGGCCGGTTCAAAAGACCGTTACTTCCAGAGCGAGACCTGCGATTCCTCTAAGTTCGTGCCCGAAGGCATTGTGGCACGTGTGCCCTACAAAGGCACTCTCGCAGAGACCATCTATCAGCTCCTCGGAGGACTCCGTTCCGGCATGGGATATTGCGGAGCTGCAAACATCGAGAAGCTTCACGATGCCAAATTCGTGAGAATCACCTCAGCCGGCGTGATTGAGAATCACCCCCACGACGTGACTATCACAAAGGAGGCGCCCAACTATTCACGTGGCGAATAATAATAGAATATGGAAAAAATCATAATTCTGGATTTCGGTTCTCAGTACACCCAGCTTATCGCACGCCGTGTGCGCGAGCTCAACGTGTACTGCGAGATCCATCCTTTCAACAAGATTCCGGTGCTCGACGCCGATGTGAAGGGCGTGATCCTCTCCGGATCCCCCTCCTCGGTGCGCGATGCCGACGCTCCCAAGCCGGACCTCAGCGACATCAAGGGTAAACTTCCCCTGCTCGGTGTCTGCTATGGCGCCCAGCTCCTCGCCATGGAATATGGCGGCGAGGTGGAGGGTGCTCCCTCACGTGAATATGGCCGCGCCATGCTCACGGTGGTGGATCCCATCGACCTCCTCATGCTCAACGTGCCCTCCCCCACACAGGTGTGGATGAGCCACGGCGACACTATCACCCGTTTGCCCGAGAACTATAAGATTATCGGCTCGACGGAGAATGTAACCAACGCCGCCTATCACATCGAAGGCGAGAAGACTTGGGGCATACAGTTCCACCCCGAGGTGTACCATTCCACCGACGGCAAGCAGATTCTCGCCAACTTCGTGCTTGGCATCTGCGGATGCTCAGGCACATGGAGCCCCGACTCCTTCATCGAGACAACCGTTGCATCCCTCAAGGAGCAGATCGGCGACGAACGTGTGATTCTCGGTCTCTCCGGAGGTGTTGACTCTTCGGTGGCCGCAATGTTGCTCCACAAGGCAATCGGCGACAGACTCACATGTATCTTCGTAAACAACGGTCTTCTCCGCAAGAACGAATTTGACGAGGTGCTCGACTCTTACAAGCACATGGGTCTTAACGTGATCGGTGTCGATGCCAGCGAACGTTTCTATAACGACCTCAAAGGTGTGACCGATCCCGAACAGAAACGCAAAATCATCGGCCGCGATTTCGTGGAGGTATTCAACGCTGAGGCTAAGAAAATCGAAAACGCAAGATGGCTCGCACAGGGCACCATCTATCCTGACGTGATCGAAAGCTGCTCCGTGAAAGGTCCCTCCGCCACTATCAAGAGCCACCACAACGTGGGCGGTCTTCCCAAGGAGATGAATCTCAAGATCGTTGAGCCTCTCCGTCTCCTCTTCAAAGACGAAGTGCGCCGTGTGGGCAAGGCAATGGATATGGATCCCCGTCTGTTGGGTCGCCACCCGTTCCCCGGACCCGGTCTTGGCATCCGAATCCTCGGTGAGGTTACTCCCGAGAAGGTGAGAGTTCTTCAGGAAGCTGACGCAATCTTCATCAATGGTCTGCGCAACGCCGGACTCTACGATCAGGTATGGCAGGCAGGAGTCATGCTCCTCCCCGTTCAGAGCGTAGGCGTTATGGGCGACGAGAGAACCTATGAGAGCTGCGTGGCACTCAGAGCCGTGATCTCCACCGACGGTATGACCGCCGACTGGGTTCACCTCCCCTATGAGTTCCTGGCCAATGTCAGCAACGAGATAATCAACAAGGTGAGAGGAGTGAACCGCGTAGTTTACGACATCTCCTCAAAACCACCGGCAACTATAGAGTGGGAATAAAGTAAATGCCTGT
>JAAGKN010000153.1_pt1 | contig 82491 bp, 48 predicted proteins | sample 6206371 | NCBI WGS metagenome assembly JAAGKN01 (sample SAMN11533720, study PRJNA540317) | gut metagenome | isolation source: fecal pellets from male and female animal of same cohort | host: Peromyscus leucopus | place: USA:CA | collected 2017 | reverse complement strand
GGACTGTGCGCAAATTTCTCGAATCGGCAGCATTGATTTGAAAACCTTGTGCTGTGGATTAAAAAAATCAGTGGTGAGAAACCTTATTTTCAGCGTGAAAATTTCTTCAATCAGCATTGTTGTTTTTATAATCAGCACTGCTGATTGTAAAAACTGCACTGCTGATTTTATAATCGACAGTGCTGATTATAGAATTCTGTGGGGTGAAAATGGGTTCAGACAGTCGTCTTTTCATATTTGCAGAACCGTAAAAATGTTTTTTTCGTTCTCTCGGATTGTGGCATACCGATGTCATGGCACTGTCTACGATACTTATGCCCGTGCATCAGCCGGATGCGAAAAGCTGGAGGAGCATACGGTGTTCCGGCTCTGCAAGTCTGCCATAGGACACCTCACTGGGAAATCATGTCCTATATGCCTACGGATACAACGGGGCAATGGTGCTTGAATTTACGGTAAGCACCGGAATGGAAGAGGAGAATAATTATCATAATTCCACCGTCAGAGACGGGGAGGATTTGCGGTTGCGGTGTTTCTTTCCATCTGCAGCGGGAAGGAGGTTTTTCTTCATTTCCTGCTCAAGATTCTTGTCAAACTCATCTAAAATGCAAAGTAAAACTGATTATAATTCCATCAGATGTTTCCTGATGCAGAAGATAAAGTGGAATTTCACCCGACAACCGAAAAAAGAAATGAATCTTTATAGCATGAGATGTGCCCAATAGAAATGGGTATATCCTGCGATGAGATTCTTGTATTTGAAAAGTCGGGTCTTTGTCTCTTTGCCTTTTGCTGTATATTGGATACCGGCAGCAGGGATTGTTGCTTCATGGATAAGTATGTCGGAATAATGAAACTCATGTCCTCTTATCGCATCTGATATTCCGTGGTTTTCATTGCCGGATATTTTTAGCTCCCTGTAACCAAGATGCAGCTTCATGCCTTCAAACGTGCCTGTCATGTTGAGTGTACCAACCATTTCATAGCATCGGTTGTCCATGCCGATTATATTCCGGCACAGATAGAGCATTCCTCCACATTCGGCATAGGTATGTCCCCCTTGTTCTATATATTCGCGGATGGATAGCCTCATGGAAACGTTTGCTTCCAGTTCATGTAGAAAAAACTCCGGATAGCCGCCAGGCAGGTAGAGCAAATCTGTATGCTCCGGTAGCTTCTGATCTTTACATGGAGAGAAGAAAATAATATCTGCCCCTGTGGCTTTCAGATAGTCGATATTGGCACGATAAGTGAAGTTGAACCCTTCATCACAGGCTATGGCTATACGTTTGCAGATTAATTTCGGAAAAAACGGGAATTGTAAATTTTTTGCCTGTGGCAGGTCTTTACCTGCTTCTTTATGTGTTACAGGTATGGATGTAGCCTTGATAATTCTGTCAATGTCAACAGTTTCCTCTACCGTTCTTGCCACTTTCTCAATGAAACAGTCTATGCGGAAACGCTCATCTATTGTCAAACCGAGATGGCGTGAAGGCAATTCGATATCCTTTTCTTTTTTTATATATCCGAAACATTCAACTCCGGCATCGTGACATGCTTCCTTTAAAAAAGTGAAATGATTTTCTGAGGCTACCTGATTAAATACAACACCAACGATTTCTGTTCCGTACTTATGACTGAAATGACGGAAGCCGTATATTATCGGTGCAACACTATAGGCTGCAGATTTGGCATTGACAACAAGTATGGTTTTTGCATCTATTGTGCCGGCAATTTCTGCACAGCTTCCATAAGCTTTGTCAAATCCGTCGAACATTCCCATCGCTCCTTCTGTCACGCAAATCTCTGCATCTTGGGAATATTTATCGAAGATGTTTCTAACATGTTCTTTTCCGCTCATCCAGATGTCGAGATTGACGGATTCTCTTCCGGATGCCAAAGTATGCCATTTTGTGTCGATATAGTCTGGACCGCATTTGTAGGGTTGTACGGCAAGTCCTCTGTTTCGGAGCGCACGGAGTAATCCCATTGTGAAGGTTGTTTTTCCGCTTCCCGAACTTGCTGCCGCTATCACTAATTTGGAGATGGATTTCATTGTTTGATGTCTGTTTGTATACAAAGAACTTATTTGTTTTTTATTGCTCAAATACTGTATGGATAAGCAATGGTTGCCGTACACGTATTATATATGTTCTTTTTTTCTTTTCTTTATTATAATAATGAAGGCTGTAATCAATATAATAATAACAGCTCCGGCTGTCAAGCCTGTCTTCATGGATGTATATGTAGCGTGTGTGGCTGTCAGATTTTGTTTCTTTAGTATGATATCCTTTTTATTGGTGATTTCTGATTTGTATACTGCGTCCATCGCATGATTGTACGCTTGTTTGGATTTTTCATCTAACTTTCCGGCTATAAATTCTTGTAGCTTGGTGTTTCCACACACAAATTCAGTGCAGGCTGCTCCTTTTTCGCAAGTTATTTGTGTATGCAAATCTATTATAGCTTTTAGTTTCTCTTCAGATGTTTTCCAATATCCTTTTCTTGCGCTTTCCAACATAACAGAAGTTATTGTCTGTAATGCTGCCGGATTTACATTGCGGAAATAATCGTGTATTCCCAATTGGTTTTCATCCTTTATATACATATTGTACAGATCATTATACAGTTCTTTGTCCATTGATGATGGACGTGTAACTTGCCAGCCGAAAATATTGCGGAATATCTTGCCGAAATTTTGTGCTGTTCCGGCACCTCCCTTCATTCGTTCCTGTACAAATGTCGGATTGAGAATGGTTGCTCTTGTTTCTACGGCTACTGCCTCGTCCACTTCTTGTATCCGACGATTTGTACGGTTTCTATAATCTGCCATATAGGCATCCGGTTCTTTTCCTGTTACATTTTTTACGGCAAGAGACAATCCGCCTGTAAACTCGTATACATGATCAAGTGATATGGGACCCCATGTGTTACTTTGGCGAGGTTGTATGATGATGTCTGTTTTTGTAAGTGCTGTAGCGAACAAATATTCTTTATAGTCTCCCCAATTCTCCTCATCTCCATATAGAGCTCCCATATTGTTCAGGTACCCTTCTGCAATTTCTTTTTCGTCAGTCCATGTTCCACTGTTTTCTACATATCCCATGATGCCGGTGCTGTATCCGCTGTTCACCGGGCCGAATATGCGCATGGAAGCCAGTTTCCTTGCTTCTTTGGGGGAGAATCCTTTGTCTACCAATTGCTTTTCCTGTGACAAAGTCCCTTCTGATACATAGTTCGGATATATTTCATGTTTGGCTTGGGCTGCCAGATTCACAGCTTTGGTCAGCAGTTTGAGACGGGAACCGGCTATATCGCGTAGTTGTCCGGAGACTTGCACGACAATATCAATACGTGGACGGCCCAGTTCTTTTTCTTGAATAAGTTGTAAATCAACTACGTGTCCCTGACTGTCACGCAGTGGTTCCACACCGAGCATACAGAATGCTTGTGCCAGCGTAGCTCCTTCTGTGGCAATAAATTCTCCAGCCCAGAATGTATAGCTGACTTTATGAGGATATTCTCCATGTTTTTTCACATATTGTATCAAAGTCTTTTCTGCCAGCTGTTTGCCGTCTTCCCATGCTTGAGCATTGGGTGATGTTTCTGCATTGATACTGTACATGTTTCTTCCTGTAGGAAGTACATTCGGGTTCAGCACAGGATCGCCTCCTGGTGCAGGATATACACTTCCTCCATTCAAAGCATGGAGCATTGCTTCAAATTCGCTTTTTGTCGATGTTCTTAACTGATGGTAATAGAGTAGGGCAGGCTTCAGAGCTGGGTCTACCGAATTTGTGTCTGACGGAGGAGACTGTAGCAGTTGTTTCAGTCGGATTTGAGCTTTGGGCAAATAATGATGTGCAATATAACCAAAATCCTGTAATTGTTTTTTGCTTATCTTACCGCTTTCATAATCATGTTTTGCTGTTTCATAAGCAAGAGGATCTGCTGCCATAGCAAGTACCGTTGTTCTTAAATCGCGTTCAGAATAAGGTTCTCCCATTGTGTAGTATGCACCGGTTATCTTTTCATTGGCTATTTCTTCTGTGAAACGGTCTATATGTTCCAGCTCTTCATTGCTGTAGGGTTTATCCATGATAGAGTCTAATCCCAGATTACGATGTAATCCTAACTTGATGACTTCCCGTTTTATGCGCATGTCCCTCAACTTGTTATTCTCCTTGTTATCCAATGCTTTATGTATATCTTCAAGCAATGCAGCATATCGTTGTCTCATGCCGCTTTCCACATAAGGAGGGGTAAGATAAGTAACAAGTACAGCATGTGTGCGTCGTTTGGCAATGACAGATTCCCCGACATTGCCTGTTGTATAGAAATAGAAATGAGGTAAATTGCCGACAAGCACGTCTGCCCAGTCTGCTTTCGACAAGCCTACATTCTTTCCTGGAGTGAATTCCAAATTGCCATGTGTGCCGAAATGAATCAGTGCGTCTGCTTTGAAACCTTTCTGTGCATAAAGATATGGGGCTATGTAACTGTGTGGAGGAGCTACGGGCATTCCGTGAACCAGCTTGAACTCATCTTCGCCCAGTGCAGGACGCTGCTGGGGAAACAACAGTATATTGCCAAACTGCAGACAAGCGATGGCAATACTGTCTCCTCGGACAAGGAGATTGCCGGGAGCTGCTCCATAACGTTCTGTCACTTCCTTGTATTTTTCAGGGAGCAATGTTTCGTATGCCCATATTTCATATTGTTTGCTTGTCAGCCATATTGGATGTGCTGTCTTCATGAACTGTTCCTGTGTTCCTGTTGCGTATGAGCCTATTACGGAACCGTCTTTATAAATTTGTTCTCTGAATGCATGGAGATCGGAGGGTAATCCGCTGACATCGTAGCCTTCGGCGCGTAGTCGTTTCAGGAAATTATAGAGTGAAGGGACAACCTCCATACCGCTTGCTTGCAAATCATCTTTTCCTGGTGATTTGAAATAGCATATAGCAATACGCTTGTTTTTGTTTGCCATATTGCGCAATGCTAAATGTCTGGTAAAATTATCTATGAAGGCATTTATTCGTTCTGGTTCCGGGGTCCGTAAAAAATAGCCTTCTTGGTTCTCGTTTTGTGTAGCAATGCATAAAGGAACAATACTGCCGTCTATCTCCGGAATGATTATGCGTGCAGCCATTGTGCCTCCGCTGACTGGAATGTGGGGATCAAGCCACTCGTCATGTGACTCTGAAACAATGAACGGACTGAAAACAGGAATGTTTTCTTCATGTATCCACTGCACCAGTTCATCATTGCCTAATCTTCCCATAGCCAAATAGATGATAGCATCAGGATGCAGTAAATGTAACATGTTTTCACGTTCTTTGCCTGTTGCTGTAATAGGGTATACATTGAATCCGTTTTGTGTCAGGCTCGATATGAGTGTGTCTATATGCGTTCTGTTGTTTTCTATAGGGAATGTGATGCCGGATATGAGAGCAATATTGCTTCCATTTTCATGATACAAATGTTTTTTTCTTAAATATTCAGTCAATTCTTCATGTTTACGGAAATACTGTCCTGATTCTTGATGATAAAACAAATTGTGAGGTAGCTCTATTGGTTCTTCTGCTTTTTTCTCTCCATAGCGTTGAGGAGTGGCTATCTGTCTTATATAGCGCAGCATGTTGCAATAATTTTTCTGACAGGCATTGTCTAAATATTTTTGCAGTTTTACCTGATTTTCCTCTGTAAGATTGCGGTTGATTGCAGAATTTGACGAACGCGACGAATAAGTGAAGATAGGGATGCCATTGGCTGCGGCTGATTCTATTTTTTCCATTTGTGTTGTATTCAGCGTAAGTCTTCTGCCATACATTATAATTGCGTCATAGTCAGAGAAATCTGTTGCTTCTTCCGTATCAGCAAAACTTATTTTTATATGACGGGAATCATTGTTTAATGCTATGTCGGCAACTTGTGCAGGCGATGAATTGATGATAAGTATTCGTGTCGGTACCAGCCAATATCTGTATGCTGTTAAACATACGGTTATTGCCAGAACTACACTTGATATGTATATTCCCAGATATTTTTTGTTCATATTGATAGAGGTTGTTCTTCCTTATGCTGTTTTAATTATATTTTGTATGTAAAGATAAAATTTTGCTGTTTTATTTCAAAGAAAAAGCCCTGTTTACTTGTTGGATTAATAATATAGAATAAGATTTCTTGTATATGTTTGTGTTTGGAGTTGTTTGGCACGTTTTTTTGATAGGAGCTGCATATCATGTAAATGAGATTGCCATAGACGAAATATGAAGTAAAATAAAAAGAGGATGCATCAATTCAGATACACCCTCTTTCCTGCTAATATCATATTGAGCGATATGTTGCGTTAATATGTCAATAAACACACTTTTTTCTAATTGCGTATATGCCCTGTCTCATGATATTTTATTTTCTTTTGTCTCATTTAACCTCATTCCATGCCGGAGGGTTGACATTCAACAAATTCTTTACGAAGAAGTCGTAACGTTTATGTTCACCGAAGCTTTCTCCCATAGTATGGTGCGCTCCCGGAACGACAACAAGCTCGAAATCTTTGCCTGCTTTGATAAGTGCGTTGACAACCTGCATGGTAGATGCCGGATCAACATTGTCATCAAGTTCACCTACAACAATCATCAGCTTGCCTTGAAGATTTTTTGCATTGTCTACGTTGGATGATGCTGAGTAGGATTCATCGACAGGGTAGCCCATCCATTGTTCGTTCCACCATATTTTGTCCATTCGGTTGTCGTGGCATCCACATGCGGCATAACCTGCTTTATAAAAGTCACCATGGAAAAGAAGTGCACCGAGAGCCTCCTGACCTCCGGCAGAACAACCATATATGCCCATCCTTTCGATATCCATGTAAGGATACTTCTCGGCAGCTGCCTTTATCCATGCAATTCGGTCTGGGAAGCCTGCGTCTTTGAGATTCTTGTAGCATACTTCTTCAAATGATTTTGAACGGAATGAAGTGGTCATGGCATCAAGCTGAACTACAATGAAACCAAGTTCTGCCAAATCAGCAAGGTTCCATAGCCATGGAGTGAATGATTTAGGTACATACTGGTCGCCTGGACCTGAATAGATGTACTCTATGACCGGATATTTTTTGTTTGGATCAAAATTCGACGGACGCTGTATAAGTCCCCACATATCTGTCTGTCCGTCACGTCCTTTTGCTACGAATACCTCTGGAGCTTTCCATCCTTCTGCTTCAAGCTTGGAAATGTCTGCTGTTTCGAGAGTGCGGATAATCTTTCCGTCTTTTGCAGAACGAAGAACTGCTACGGGAGCTTTTAGTACTGTAGAATAAGTATCTATCATGTATGCCATGTCATCTGTGTACACAGCTTTGTGATTACCTTCTTCCGGAGTGAGGCATTTCAGCCCTTTTCCATTGAGTCCGATTCTATAATAGTGTATGAGATAAGGGTCTTCATTCTTATTCATGCCGTTGGCTGAGAAATATACAACCCCGTTCTTTTCATCAACTTTTTGTATGCCGCGTACATAGAATTCGCCTTTTGTCACTTGGTTGATGACCTTTCCTGTTTCACGGTTGTACAGGTATAAATGACAATAATTGTCACGTTCACTCATCCATAATATACGTTTGCCATCTGCAAAATCGTGGCGGAACTGGCGTGAGTAGTTGACATATTTGTCACTCTTTTCTTCAATGATAGTACGTATCTTTCCTGTTTCTGCAGATAATTCCAATACACGATAATGTTTGTGTCCTCGTTCATTAAATTCAAAAGTGGCAGTCTTGCTATTTTTGTCCCATCGCGGAGCTGTAACGTAATACTGGCTTGCGAAGAGCTCTGTACTCGGTTCGATAATCTTACCGGTTGCTGTTTCTATGATAACTGGTACACGATAGTTCAGTGAGTCACCCGGTTTAGGATATTCCTGTTTGTGAAGTTTAGGTTGCAACTGATCTGATGGTGAAGATTCTACTATGTATACATAACGTTTGGGAGCCGGTTTTATCTTGACTGTGGCAAAGTATTTTCCATCAGCCGACCAACTGCCGTAAGAAGAGTAGTAGTTGGTTTCAACTCCGTCATTGGTGAGCGGAGATTCTGCTTTGGTTGTCGTATTGCGCAGATATAGGTTGTTATTCTTAAAGAATACTTCCTGTTTATTGTCTGGAGAAGCTATGATACCATCTTTCTCTTCCGATACCTCCATCCAATGATGATATGGAGGATCTATTATGGTATCACCTTGCAGGAGATTATTTTCTGCAATATCGTATATCCATTTGTGTCTGTTGTAATTGAAATATAATTTGCTGTCTTTGTCAACATACATTCTGCTTAACCCAAGATAATGCTTGTTGATATTTTTTCCTGTTTGTGATTTAAGTGCGTCAGCCAATTTTTCAGTATCAAAAAGCTGTTCCTTCGTGTTGTTCTTTGCATCAACAATCATGTATACAGTACCCTCTGTATCTCGGTCGGAATACCAAAATTTTTGTGTGCCTGCAATGGCATGTGCATCTACATTGCCATGAATCATTTTGTTGCTGTACTTGCTGCGTATGGCGAAAGCACGTTTGTAATCTTCCACCGTTCCCTGTGCGAACGTTGTAACAGTTGTCAGAGTGACAACTGCAGATAAGATAAATCTTTTCATGATATTTTGTTTAATGTTATTGTTTCTTGTTTTTTTGAATAGGAACTCTACAGGATTCATTTGAATTCTATATTTATTTTCCTTTGTATGCGGCTTTTACAGCATTGGATTTCGCTGCACTTGCAAATTCTTGCGGAGTTGTTTTTACTGGTTCCGACATGAATTCCGGTATATTGTAGCTGTAAAGGTAATAAGTGTAAAAATCCGGATCTTTCTGTGGAAGTTCAAAAGCTTTATGTGCATGTCCGGTTTTGTCAAAATAGGCTATAAACGGACGTGTAAAATTTCCGTCGTCTCTTCTGCTGCTGATGATGATCCATCGTCCGTTGCTTGACCATGAATGGTAGCTTTCAGCTTTATTGCTGTTTGCATTTTCGAGTCTTCGGGTTTTCATTGTCTTTAGGTCTGTGATGTAGATGTCCGACTCTGGATGCCAGATGTGAAAACATCCATGATTACCCATAGCAAACAATAGATGGTTGCCATCAGGACTAATGCGTGGGAGTGTGGCACTTTTATTCAGTGAAGATGCTGAAAATACTAATTCACGTTTGCCGAATGTTCTTGTGTTGATGTCGAAACTGCGGCGGTAAATGTCATATTTTACTTCTTTGTATCTTTGTATCTGTTCTGTTTCTTCTGCAACTGTATCTCTGTATTCGAAATGAGCGGATGAATAATATAATGTTTTCCCGTCAGGCGACCATGCAGGAAACACCTCCAGCTCATCTTCATCAGCGCAGATCGTAGTTACCTCATTTTTTTCGACGTCATAAAGTATGAGGTCGCTTTTGGTATCCTGTACCTCAATTTTGGCTATGTCTTTGGTGTGAAATGATTGACCGGTAAGATTGGTAGAATAAGCAATCAGTTTTTCTGTCGGATGCCATGCGGGATATACTCCGGCACTAAGAGTTGAATCGCTTTTCATATCAACCTTTTTCAGTTTGCCATTGTTTACAATTATCGTACCGCCATAACTTTGGCGCATGTGAAACTGCATATTGTCTGTTTGGTAGTTCTGATATGAATGACAGTTGATACATTGTCCGTCTTTCTCATTAGATACCATCATGTTGTTATATATTTCCCTCTCCTCGAAATTTGTGATATTTCTTTGGTTGATACTTAGTTTCTCGTATGCTACGTATGATGGAGGAATTATACGATAGGAAATATATGGGTCGATATCTTCTTCTGCAATGTGTATGCTGAATGGAGTATATGCTTGCCATTCGCCTTCTCTCTCTGTAAAAATTTCTATTTTTATGTCTTTGCCCTTAGCAGAAGCAAGCATTTCTTTCCATTCGTTTTCCGGAAACATAATTTTATGGTCTTTGCCATAAGTCTGTTGTTTGTCACCGTATGTGATACGGGCTACACAATGATCCGAGTTTTCTTTTACAGCAAAGTTTAATGGAGCAATATTGTATGGCACTGTAACCCCTTTATAGTCCGGATATATCTTCGGTTCTCTGTTCTCCTTTCGGAAAGTTTGAGGAACAGACGGATGCGATGTGCATCCTGATAATACAAATATTAAACTTGCTACGACTATTGTTATGATATTCTTTATTTTCATCAGTGTTCTGTTTAATCCTGTCCTTTATATTCGTTTAGTATGACTTTACATTTCTGCAGAAGAAGTAGAACCACCAGAAAGTGTCTCCGTATATATTTTTCATTGCTTCACCCACTTGTTCAGAGGTCATGCCTTGCTTGAGCAGTGATTGTGACATCTGTTGGAAAGATGCATAACGGCTGACGATTCTTTCTTTGTCGAAAGGCATGTTTTGTATGTTCACTTCCTTTTCTAATGTTCCGTACAAAAAAGCTGCCTCCTGATAGTGTATAGGCATCTCTTCACCTTGATGTAAAGTGGCATATTGAAAGAAACGTGGCCAAAACAATTGTATGTTCTTGTTAATCATGGCAAAGTTGAGTGTGACCTCCTGAAACTTCGGGTTAACATTGCTGGAATTGCTGAAATAATTGAGAAGATACATTTCGCATAATCCATTGTCTCCATCAAGTATATCTTTATATCCACGTAACGGGAGAATATATTCATATTCCTTGAATTGGGATATCTTGTTCGGATCTTTTAGCATAGGCAGGAAATCATCTGCCCATTTATTGTGGAATGTGGTAGACTTCAGAATGTTGATGTATTTTTTTGCCAGTTGATATTCTCCATTGAGAATTGCGCTGCGTATAAGTATCTTCAAGTCGTTAACCTTGAATCCGAATTCTACACAATTCTCTATACACCAACGATATGCAAAGTTGCTTTTGCCATATTGATAGTAGATCATTGGAGCCGCTGTCTGTACCATGCGCACATTGAGCGAGTCGTAGACGTATGGAGGTTCTCCGCTGTTATCATAGTGATACATCTTATTTCCCATCTCTCCTGTGTGCATGAGAGCTATGTTCTTGAACATGACTATTTGTCTGGTTGATTTTCCTGGCAATTTAGCTGCTTCTTCAAGCACTTTTTGCCAATTACCTTCATCTGCGGCACGGTACATGCGTATTTCTGCATGGTAGTTGTAGTTGTCGAAGTTTGAGGCATTTATGGCTGTCACACAGCATATTCCGATAAGACATGTGACTGTGGCTACACAGTACGCTTGTTTACCGACTATATTTGTTTGCTGAGGCTCTTTGTTTCTGTTGCTGAATAATCCTGTCAACAAAGGCGCTGCTGCCATTATTATGAAGGGCAGTGAGAGTAACCATGATGTGAAAGTGTCTGATTGGAAGAGAGGAAACCCTGCAATCCATGAATCTTCTATGCGTATTTCCGTATAGAACTGATACCAAATAATAGGAATGCCAATTACAGCTGTCAATGATACTATTGCATTAATCTTGTTGTTTGCTAATAGTGTTTGTGTACCCTGTTTGGTATTCTTATCCAAGAATCCATTGATAGTAGAATATATGGTTCCTAATAAGGCATACCATCCGAAAAGTGGATAACCGCAAGCGGTCCATACAATATTCCATATAGGATGGTACTGTTTTTTGAGTCGGCTTGATATGAATACAGAAAATACAGTGGCGAAAAAGCCGAGACTTTCTGCAAACCAATAGCCTTGTATCTTTGTATAATAAAGCCAGTAACCTAAATTAATTTCTGAGCACAGTAATGCTGTCAATGGAATTATTCCTACTATGCTCCATTCTTTACGTAACTTGAATGCTTTCAATAGGAGGAAATAAGTGGCTAACCATATCATGATAAGTAAGGTGGACCCTAACCATGGGTAGTAAAAGAACTGTGTAAAATAGCATCCTGCCCAATGTAAGAATCCTGCCGGAACTCCCATGCTTTCTTTGAAAAAGAATATAGTATTGACAAATAATGATCTTTCCTGTACCATATATAGGTAGTCACTATTTTTCAAGACAAGCATGATAAAAGCATATACTCCAAAAAGTAAGGCAAACAAATAAGGGAATAAATTTGTTTGTGAAAGCTTGAGCATGAATTTTCTTCCATTTGTCTTTCTTTTACTTTTAGACTGTGGAGGAGAACTTACAAAGGATGGTTTTGCTGTTGTATTAGTCTTTTTGTTGTTTTGTGCCATTTATGTGATTTTCGTTAATAATCACGCAAAAATACTGCTTTTTATTCTAAAAGCAAAGCAGTTGTAAAGTTTTTCAGTTGTTAATGTGTGGAGGATGTAATTAGGAAAATGTTGTCGGTGCAAATCCGGCTTAAATCATTGGTAATCTTTTGAGAGATTGAACAATAGACAATAAAAAGAGAGGTTATAAGGAGTTGAAAAATTTTATATGCAATTTTTCTGAGCCCTTATAACCTCTTCATTTTAAGAACCGTTGTACCGGTTAATCTTCATTCAATATTTTCATTATTTCACAAGCAGCTTTTGCTACAGATGTACCAGGACCAAAGATGGCTGCAACTCCCGCTTGATACAGATATTCATAGTCCTGTGCCGGAATAACACCTCCAGCAATGACAAGGATATCTTCACGTCCAAGCTTCTTCAGCTCTTCTATAACTTGTGGCACAAGTGTCTTGTGACCTGCTGCAAGTGAGCTTACACCAAGCACATTTACATCGTTTTCAACAGCCTGACGTGCAGATTCTGCCGGAGTCTGGAATAATGGTCCCATATCAACGTCAAAGCCGCAGTCTGCATATCCTGTGGCACATACCTTTGCACCTCGGTCATGACCATCTTGTCCCATTTTGGCAATCATGATACGTGGACGACGACCGTTCTTTTGTGCGAATTGTTCTGTTAACTGACAAGCAACCTCAAAGTCTTTGTCGCTTTTGCTTTCTGATGAGTACACGTTACTGATAGTTCTGATTACTGCTTTATAGCGACCTGCGACAGCTTCGCATGCGTCTGAAATTTCTCCGAGTGAACAACGCAGTCCTGCTGCTTTTACTGCAAGGTCGAGAAGGTTGTTCTCTGACTTTTTACCGTCCTTGAATTCTTGTACGCATTTAGTGATTTCTGCAAGGGCAGCCTTGCATGCTTCTTCATCACGGTTGGCGCGAAGTTCTGCAAGTGAAACCTCCTGTTGTTTGCGTACTGCCGTATTGTCTACTTCAAGAATGTCAATAGGATCTTCGTGTTCCAGACGATATTTGTTGATACCGACAATAGTCTGTGCACCGGAGTCTATACGAGCCTGAGTACGTGCAGCGGCTTCTTCGATACGCATCTTTGGCAGACCGGTCTCGATAGCCTTGGCCATACCGCCGAGTTTCTCGATTTCCTGTATGTGCTCCCATGCTTTGTGGACAATCTCATTTGTGAGTGTCTCCACATAGTAAGAACCAGCCCACGGGTCAATCTGCTTACATACTTTTGTTTCATTCTGTATGTAAATCTGGGTGTTACGTGCGATACGTGCCGAGAAGTCTGTAGGCAATGCGATAGCCTCGTCGAGAGCGTTTGTATGCAGTGACTGTGTGTGTCCGAGAACGGCAGCCATAGCCTCGATACATGTACGGCCGACATTGTTGAACGGATCCTGCTCAGTAAGCGACCATCCTGATGTCTGGGAGTGAGTACGGAGAGCCATTGACTTAGGATTCTTCGCACCGAAGCTCTTTACAATCTTGGCCCACAGAAGACGGCCGGCACGCATCTTGGCAATCTCCATGAAGTGGTTCATGCCGATAGCCCAGAAGAATGAGAGGCGTGGGGCGAAAGCATCGATGTCGATGCCTGCGTTGACACCTGCACGAAGGTAGTCCATACCGTCGGCAAGAGTGTAGGCAAGCTCGATGTCAGCCGTGGCACCTGCTTCCTGCATGTGATAGCCGGAGATTGAGATGGAGTTGAACTTCGGCATGTTCTGTGAAGTGTACTCGAAGATGTCGGCGATGATTTTCATGGAGAATGCAGGTGGGTAGATATAGGTGTTACGCACCATGAACTCCTTCAGGATGTCGTTCTGGATTGTTCCTGCCATCTCTTCGAGCTTTGCACCCTGCTCAAGTCCTGCATTGATATAGAAAGCGAGCACCGGAAGCACCGCGCCGTTCATGGTCATGGATACAGACATCTTGTTGAGTGGAATGCCGGCAAACAACACTTTCATGTTCTCAAGTGAACATATTGACACACCTGCCTTTCCTACATCTCCTACAACTCGTTCGTTATCTGGGTCATATCCTCTATGTGTAGGCAAGTCGAATGCTACGGAAAGACCTTTCTGACCGCTTGCAAGGTTACGACGATAGAAAGCATTTGATTCTTCAGCAGTAGAAAAACCTGCATACTGACGTATTGTCCAAGGACGGAATGGGTACATCATTGAGTAAGGACCACGCAAATAAGGTGGGATACCAGCTGTATAGTCCAGATGTTCCATACCTTCAAGGTCTTCTTTTGTATAAACAGGCTGTATGTCTATCTGCTCCGGAGTTCTCCAGTTGGCAGATATGCCGTTTTCTTTTTGCCATTCCTGACCATTCTTGGTCTGTATGCCGGCATATATATCTATATCATTAAAATTTTTTCTCATTGTCTTTTTCTATTTTGAACACAAATGTTTTATTCTTCATTCCCTGTATGGTGAATCAGACCCCTGTGTTCTAAAAAACAAATTAATTTATACCCAATTTATCGTTATAAGCTTTCAGTGTTTCAAGCTGGTTTACACGTACATGGATAAAATTCTCTATGCCGGCAGCCTTTAGCTCTTCGCTGCATGCAGGAGCACCTGCAACAACGAACATGGCACGGCCGTCAAGTGCCTTGAATGCAGGTATGGCATACTCTGCATATTCGTCATCGCTTGAACAGATAACCACGATATCAGCCTTAGCCTTTATTGCTGCTTCAACACCTTCCTCCACTGTCGGGAATCCGAGATTGTCGATAACTTTGTAACCTGCACATGCAAGGAAGTTGCATGAGAATTGCGCACGAGCTTGTCTCATTGCAAGATTGCCGATAGTAAGCATGAATGCGACAGGTTGTTTGTCTGAGTTTTCTGTAGCAAGACGCAGTGTTTCAAACTCACTTGCCAAACGGTTCTTGTCAAGTGTTGCGATGCTTGCCTCTTCTCCATGATGTCCACAACCGCATTTGCATCCGGATACAGGTACTTTGCCTTCTGATTTCTCGGTAAAGTTAGGGAATTGGTTTGTTCCAAGCATAAATTCCTTGCGTTTGGCAGCGTTGGCATGACGTGTCTTGTTTGATGCGTTTACTGCTTCCTGAATCTTTCCTTCAAGTGCAAGTGTTAGGAATCCTCCGTTATTCTCTACATCGAGGAACAGCTTCCATGATTCTTTAGCTATGGCATCAGTAAGATATTCTATATAATAAGAGCCTCCAGCCACATCTACAATCTTGTCAAAGTGTGCTTCCTCTTTCAACAGGAGCTGCTGGTTGCGTGCAAGACGTTCTGAAAACTCATCCGGAGTCTTATATGGTTTGTCAAAAGGAGTGACAATGATGGAGTCTACATTTGCTATTGCTGCCGACATGGCCTCTGTCTGTGAACGAAGCAGATTTACATAGCTGTCATACATTGTCTGATTGTATTCTGTAGTGATGGCGCATACATGCATACGGCATGCACATTCACATTTCGGCTCATATTGTTTTACAATCTGTGCCCAAAGCATACGTGCTGCACGGAATTTAGCTATTTCAAGGAAATAATTCTCGCTTACTCCCATGTTGAACTTGATTCTCCTTGCCACATCGGTAGCGTCCATTCCGGCATCCGTCAACTGCTGCATATATTCGTTACCCCATGCAAGTGCGTATCCGAGTTCCTGATAAATATATGCTCCTGAGTTGTTGAGAGACACACTGTTTATGTTGATGCAACGGTATTTAGGAAGTTCGGCAAGTGCATCGGCAAGTTCTTTGCTTTTAGCGATGACTCCTGACGTATTTTTTCCTTTTACAAGGATTTTTTCAATAGGATCGAAGTTTATACTTCCTTCGAGTGTATCAAGTTTAATACCTTTGCCCTTGAAATATTTTACAAGAAGATTTGCCAATTCCACACAATGGCACTGACATGTCTTGAAATTGAGTTCTACACATTCCGGACAGATGTCTTTAAGGAGAGTCTCCACCATCTCCTCATTGATCATGCTTGAAGGAATTGAGAATCCAAGTGAGTTGACACCTTTGTTCAGGATGTCAAGTGCTTTTTGATTGGCAGTCTTGGCATCGTCCACACTGATGTTCTGGCGTACGTACCAAAGATTGTTGTCTTTTTTGTTTCCACGAATGAAAGGATATTCTCCAGGCATGGAATCAACTGCCTTCAGACCTTCCAAATCCTCTTTGCGGTAAAAAGGCTGTACATTAAAGCCTTCGCCGGTTCTCCACACCAGCTTCTTCTCAAAGTCTGCACCTTTCAGGTCTACTTGAATCTTGTCAAGCCACTCCTGTGTTGTAGGTGACTGGAACTCCTCGAAGAGTTTTTCTCTACTATTAGCCATTGTTCTTCATTTAAAGTTTTTCTGTAGTGTTTACTAATTCGCAAAGTTATAATTTTTACTTTGTTTGACCCAATATGGAATACATATTTTTTACATTTTATCACAAAAGGGAGATTGAAATCCGCTATTCTGTAGCTCTTACTTGCAGATTTGTTCTGTTGTTTCAGTATCAGACTTATGTTCAGGGAAGCAACCAACTTGTCATTTTGCTCTTTTTGAACAGCTTGTATAGTATAATTCCACCGATGACGGAAATAGATATGGCTGTAATTGTCAATATTGTTCCTGTCGGGTCGAAAGTAAACATGTATGAGAATTTGTTTGCGCAAAATGTAAAAGCTGGTGAAAATAAGTATATTGGTAATGTGTGTGTACCGATATACAAAGAAACTTTCCGTATTTTTGTCGGTAAATGATGGTACACCCATAACAGAAAGCATATCATACTTCCGTTGAAGAGTATTCCGTAAATGTTGATACAGTCTATGTTGTCACGAAAATAAAACGATATTATAATGGGTATAATTGTCCAGAGTGTCGGATTGAGCATCTTGCGTATGTCAATATGATTTCTGCGTATTACAATCCCTGCTGTGTAATAAATGGCATATATTGCGGATAGTAGGTTAAAGCCTGCTGATACCAATGTAAAGACACTTCCAAGTGCTATTATCAGACGTATTTCATTTGTTGATTGCTTGGCTTGTTTGTTTCTGGCCGATGTAAAGTAGTTGATAATGTAATAAATGCTGTTGCACAATATCAATGTATGCAGATACCAATATGGACCTACTGGATGCACCAACAGGTATTGAAGGAATGTTCTTGTCGACAATATATCGATATGTTCTCTTATTGGCAAATGGTGGGCCATGATGATATAACATGTCTCCATTATTAAATAAGGGGTCAATATGTGTATAGTGGACCGTATGAAGGCGGTTGGCTTCTTATCTACATTTACAAGATAACCGGATATGAATATGAATGTCGGCATTGTGAATGTAAGAATGAATTTCTTGACCATAGGAAATGTGTCGCCGATATATACAATATGCAGTATAATCACTGCCATGATGAGTACACATTTCAAAAAGTCAATCTCTTCTGTCCTTTTGACTCTTTTGTTGTTGAGCATAAATATTTTGTATATGGTTAGAAACCAGATTCCGATTTCCCTGTGACTGCGTTTCTTCAAGCCGATGTAATGTGCTGTATCTGATTATATTGTAAGTTGTCGCCCGATGTCTTGAGTTGCATACCAGTAACAGAAACTGTCTCTACTCTTGTTGTTTGGGTATTGTTGCTTGCTAATTACAAAAATACTCATTTTGGGATTATACACAATATATTTGTGCTGATTTTTTTAATTTTTGAATATTTAATATTTGGAAAGTCTCTCGTAAGGGGTACGATAATTCTGTTTTTGAAGCTGTTTTTTTGATGGTATATTCATAGATTTATAAGATTTGTCGCTTTCTCTGATACAAAAGACCCGGAAATTTCTCATTGAAACTTCCGGGTCTTTTGTTGTTATGGTGAAATCATAAACAGGTTTCAAACCTGTTCTTATTTTACAGGACTGATGATAAATGTGAACTTATAGTCCTTATAAGGCATTTGGTATTCACTGCGAGGCCATGCACCCCAGCTGTTCACACAACCTATTCCCATTTCACGCTGACCGATATGTACAGATGTAAACTGTCGAGGGGTAAGGTCGCCTGAATGATGCTGTGCCTTGTCTTTGCCCACTGCAAGATCATCGTTCAGATAATTGAGTGATTTACATTCCATTGGCTCATTGCTTTCAAACATAAGTCCCTTTCCTGCTGCGTTGAGCACCTTCCAGTAGCGTACCTGTGTCTTATTGCCTGACTCCTGCGGACGGATATAAGGATAGTACTGGTCTGCCACACTCTGTTTGTAAACACCTATTACTTGCGAATTTGCGCGGTCAATGTAATTTTCGTGAGGTCCTTTTCCGTAGAATTCTATTTCGTTGTATTCCTGCGGCATTTCCATTTCCATTCCATAGCGCAAAAGCTGTGGCTTATGTTCCGCATTAGGGTCTACAGTCAATGCCTGTTCCACTACCAATTTGCCTTCCGGTGTCATAGTATAAGTGAGACGGAGTTTTGAACTTGTAGCTTTGATTTCATATTCAGCTGTCACAACCTGGCTGTTTCCTTGTTCTTCCACATTGAATGAAGTTTTGTGCAGACGAGGATTTTGCCATGCGCTCAGTTTCTTCTGCATCTGTGCTCCGTGATCATTGTCTGTAGCCGGACGCCAGAATTCAGGGACAAGCTGATAGCCGTCCTGCATCATTTGTTTACCGTCTACATCAATATAAGAGATGAATCCGTTGTCATTATTGAATGTGACCTTCACACCGTTTGCACTAAGTACAGTGTATGCTATGCGTGCATCTTTCTCCACTTTCTCACCTTCTGCTTTTACGATGTTTTCAATTGTCGGATAAACGTACTGAGTGAGTACAAACTGTTCGTGAGCCATGCTTTCACCCTTGTCGAGCAATCCGTCTTTTTCATCTACAAGATACTGGATGTTACATACAATTTCCTTGCCCTTCAGACTCTTGTTCTTCAAAGCTTTTGCTATTGCTGAAATCTTTGTCTGCTTACGAGATTGAGGAGCTATATTAAGTTTGCTTACTGCTACTGTGCCTTCTTCAACCTTTTCGCCTTCTGCTTCTATTGTATAATGAAGCGTAACATTATGTATAGGAACGAAGAAGTTCTCGTTAAATATCTCGATTGTACCAGATTTAGCATCCTTAAGTGTAGTCCAGATGTTCTGATAGTAGTATTCAACTTCGTAAGCATGAGGATTGAGCTTGCGGTCTGGACTGATGACACCGTTACAGTTGAAATTGTTGTCTGAAGCTGGGAAACGACCGAAGTCACCTCCGTAAGCATATATTTCCTTACCGGTCACCTTGCTCTTTGAGCGAAGTCCCTGATCTATATAATCCCATATATATCCACCCTGATATTTTGGATATTTGCGGATCATGTCCCAATATTCCTTGAAACCTCCCATTGAGTTACCCATTGCATGAGCGTACTCACATTGTATGAGCGGACGAGGATTGTCATTTTGGCTATATTTTTCACAGCCTTCATAACCGTAGTACATCGGACAGAAAATGTCTGTTTTTCCGTTCTGGCCAGCCTGCTCGTACTGTACGGGACGAGTTGCATCATACGATTTGACCCAGTCGTATGCGTCCTCAAAGTTCTTGCCGTATCCAGCTTCATTTCCCAAGCTCCATACAATGATTGATGGGTGGTTCTTCAATACAAGTACATTATTCTTATTACGTTCGATATGTGCATCATGATAAGCATCGTTCTTGGCAAGAGTCTTTTCGCCATAGCCCATTCCGTGGCTTTCGATATTTGCTTCAGCCGTGATGTAGATACCATATTCATCGCAGAGGTCATACCAACGAGGGTCATTAGGATAGTGGCAAGTACGGTCTGCGTTGACATTCAGCTGCTTCATTATTTTTATGTCCTGAATCATGCGTTCCACACTGACTACATAGCCTCCGTCCGGATCAAGTTCATGACGGTCTACACCCTTGATAAGTACCGGCTTGCCGTTTACAAGAAGCTGCTGGTTCTTTATTTCAATCTTGCGGAAACCTACATTCTGCGGTATTACTTCGATGATAGTGTTGCCATCCTTCAATGTGGTGTAAAGCTTGTATAGATTTGGCTCTTCCGCACTCCATTTCAAAGGATTTTTCACATTTAATTCAGCTGAAGCCTTTCCGCCTGAGATCGTGGCGGTCTGTTCGGCAACTACTTTTCCGTTCTTGTCCTTCAAAGTCATCAGAACAGTCTTGCCGTTTGCTTCATCTGCGTCAATATTGACATTCAGTTTGCCGTCCTTATAGTTGTTTACAAGGTCAGGAGCGATGAAGAGGTCGCGTACATGGCTCTGAGGTCGTGCGTACAGATATGATTCGCGTGCGATACCGCATAGACGCCAAAAATCCTGGTCTTCAAGATAGCTTCCGTCACACCAGCGCATGATTTGCAATGCGATGAGGTTTTCTTCTCCTGGTTTTACATAGTTTGTAATATCAAACTCTGCTGCTACTTTGCTGTCTTCGCTGTAACCCACATACTTGCCGTTTACATATACAGTAATATTGCTTGTTGCAGAACCGATATGCATATAAACTTTTTCGCCTTTCCAGTTTGCCGGCAGACGGAATGTTTTTCTGTAAGAACCTACATAATTGTTTTTATCCTGTACGATCGGAGGATTGGTTTCCCAGTCATGTCTCCATGCATACATGTTGTTGACATATATAGCATCTCCATATCCGTTAAGCTCCCACATGCCGGGAACAGGCATTTTGCCCCATTTGGAGTCATCATAGCCTACTGCGTAAAAACCTTCCGGACGCTCGTTGGCATTCTCTACCCAGTAGAATTTCCATTCTCCATCAATAGACATGAAACGTTTGGAGTCCGCTTTGTCTCCTTTGACTGCCGCTTGCTCTGTTTCGTATGCAAAATAGTTTGCTACGTTTTCAAGTCTGTTGTCTGCATTTTTCCCGGGGTCGAGCCACATAGGAGTCTGTGCATTGGCTGTAAGTGAAGCGACCAACAGACTGCAAGTGAAAAATTGTTTGATGTTCATGAGTTAAACCTTATTATTTTATTAGTATTATGATTTTGTAATCAACAAGTTTACTGGACAAATATAACTCTTTTTTGTATATTAACATAACGTTTGTCAAGATTTTACTTGTCAAGTTCATAAAGTAAACTTTTAGCCAAACTGTTTTCAGTGTGTTTCCTTGAATTGTGGATAGTTTCTTTATCGTAAGCTCCCCAATTGCAGGGTGAGAGCAATTGGGGAGCCTGTAAAAATCATAGGTTGTCTGCGATGGTCTTGATCATATCCTCTGTGGTCATGTTGTCTGCATCCAGCCATTTTATTTCATTGTCTCGTTTAAACCATGTCATTTGTTTCTTTGCATATACTCTGGTATTTTTCTTGATACGTTCCACTGCTGTTTCCAGATTCCATTCTCCTTCCATATATTTGAACAGCTCTTTATATCCTACAGTGTTGAGCGAATTAAGGTGGCGCAAGTGATAGACTGACTGTGCTTCTTCAAGAAGTCCTTCCGACATCATGGCGTCCACACGCATATTTATTCTTGAAAACAAAATGTCTCTTGTGCGTTGCAGTCCTACTTTTATAATCCGGAAGGGTCGTTCTTTATGAATGTTTTTGCGGAAGGAAGTGTAGGTCTTGCCTGTCATATAGCATATTTCAAGTGCATGAACCACACGCTTGTGATTTTTCAGATCCACTATCTTATAGTACTCCGGATCTAACAGACGAAGTTCTTCCGTCAGTCTTTCAAGTCCTTCTGTCTCAAACCGATGCTTTATCAATTCCCTTGTATGTTCATCTACAGTCGGGATGTCGTCAATCCCCTTTGTCACAGCATCTATATACATCATGCTCCCTCCTGTCAGCAATATTTTGTCATGAGTTTTGAACAGGCTGTCAAGAAGTTTCATGACATCTTCTTCATATTGTGCGGCACTATAATATTCTTCCAGTTTTAGAGTACCTACAAAATAGTGCTTTACAGTTGATAAGTCTTCTGCTGAGGGTGCCGCCGTTCCTATTCGTATCGTGCTGTATATTTGTCTGGAATCGGCTGAAATGATAGGGGAGCCTATATGCTTGGCTAAAGACAGGCTCAATTCTGTCTTACCGATACCTGTAGGCCCTACAAGCACAATGAGTGTTTTTTCGTTCGATGATGGATGCATGTAGCAGGAATAAAGTTAGAAAAGGTGGTGTTTGTGAGTATGATGTTTTATGCGGGTGTGTGCTGACAGATTTCTTTGTTCAGTACATACCCGTCTGAATTCATAGAGGAGGCTGTCATAAAATCTCACCCAAAATATACCTGTATGCTTTACGGAGAAAAATCTCAGCGTAAATCAATAAAGTCGGCATACACCGATATAAGCAAATAAGGGTGTATGCCGCATAATCCGAAAAATCAATTTTTATTGAAACGGTTCTCCCTCGCTGATGTCAAGTCCTTCAAGATTAATATCCTCATCCGAAATGTCACTTCCGAAAAGATCGTCGTCATCATCTATGGTTGTCGCTACAGGGGTCTTTGTCATCAAAGCGTCAAAATCGATACTTTGTTCAGGTGCATTGCCTTCACTGCGTGTGATTTTTCCTTTTGCAAGATTTTTTCCTGTAATTATTTCCGAGAGTTCGATGAAGAAGCAACGGTCTGCAAGAGGGTCAAAGGTGTACAACAAATGCTGCTTCTCTTCTTCCAGAAGTTCACCTATCTCGGTGTCTGCCATGATGTATGAATCGACATCCGAATCAGTATCCATTTCTTCAAGAGTTATTTCCTGACCTTTTTCCCATCCGTTTTCACAAATGGTAAATGAGGTGAGCTGGTCGTCCTTATATCCGCATGAACTAAGTATCAGTTTATGCAGCTCCAGAAATTTTGCATCAGAATCAATCTTTATTTCTCTGACGAAATCTTCCACTTCATCGGAAATGATAGTAAATCTATAAACCATATTGATAATCTAATTTAAATAAACAAGTGGACGGAGTTGCTGCTTGAGGGCAGTAGCCATTTAAGGAATATGAGTCTGTTTTCTCTCATGCCTTAAGGCTGTTATTCTGTTGTACAGACTTCTCCTATCTGATGATACCTCTTTGTGAAGAGCTGATGAAATCTATGATATATTCTATTTCCTGGCTCATCGGAATATCCTTTTTAATTTGCTCTACAGCTTCGGATATTGTCAGGTTGCTATTATATACCAGACGATAGGCATTGTGAATGTTTTCGATAAGCTCAGCACTGAATTTGCGTCTGCGTAGTCCTACGATATTCAGTCCGGCATACGCGATAGGCTCTTTTCCGCCGATAATGAAAGGAGGAACATCCTTGCTTGTACGGCTTCCGCCCTGAATCATGGTATATCCGCCTATACGACAGAACTGATGAACAAGTACCACACCGCTGAGGATGGCATTGTCGTCAATAATTACTTCGCCGGCCAGTTTTGTCGAATTGCCGATGATGATGCCATTGCCTACTACACAGTCATGTGCAATATGAGCATTTTCCATGATGAGGTTGTTGCTTCCCACTGTTGTCTTTCCTTTGGAAGCCGTACCGCGATGAATGGTTACATTCTCTCTTATATTGTTGTTGTCTCCGATTTCCACTGTAGTGTCCTCACCTCTGAACTTCAAGTCTTGAGGGATAGCTCCGATGACGGCACCCGGAAAGAAAGTGTTCTTGTTTCCGATGCGGCAGCCGGAAAGAATAGTGACACTGTTCATCAGTACATTGTTGTCTCCTATGATTACATTCTTGTCTATAAAGCAAAACGGACCGATTTTGCAATTCTCTCCTATTTTAGCTTCCGGATCAATGAATGCTAATGGGCTTATTTCTGACATTATTCTTTATTTTTAGTTTTTGATATTCTGTTTTGTGGACAAGCTCGTTGCCTTTTTTGATATGCCTTGTCCTGAGATGATGAGGAACGAACACTGTTTATTTGTTCTTCACAATCTGAGCTGTGAACTCAGCTTCCGCAACAATTGTGTCTCCCACAAAAATCAGTCCGCGCATGGATGAGATGCCCCGGCGGACAGGAGACAGTAGTTTTACTTTGAATATGAGCGTGTCGCCCGGAACCACTTTGCGGCGGAACTTCACGTTGTCTATTTTCATGAAGTATGTGGAGAACCTTTCCGGATCAGGCAGTGTGTTCAGTACGAGCAGGCCGCCGGCTTGTGCCATCGCTTCAATAAGCAATACTCCCGGCATGACTGGCTCCTGAGGAAAATGACCCGTAAAGAACGGCTCGTTGGATGTGACATTCTTTATTCCTATAATATAGTTCTCGTCTATATCTATAATCTTGTCAACGAGCTGCATAGGATAACGGTGAGGAAGAAGTTCACGTATGCGGTTCACATCCATGACCGGTGCTTCGTTCGGATCATAATTAGGACACTGCACTTCATGCTTGCGTATGTCTTTTCTTATCTCTCGTGCAAACTTGTTGTTGATAGTATGTCCCGGCTTTGTGGCAATGACCCTTCCCTTGATAGGTTTGCCTATAAGTGCAAGGTCGCCTATAATGTCAAGGAGCTTGTGACGTGCTGTCTCATTGGGCCATGTCAGAGGTTTGTTGTTGATATATCCAAGTTGTGAAGCATCCTTGTGAGGGATACCTATCTTGTCTGCAAGGCTGTCGAAACGGTCTTGTGGCAACTCGTTTTCATAGATTACAATAGCGTTGTCGAGGTCTCCTCCTTTTATAAGCCCAGCTTGCAGCAGTGGCTCTATTTCGCGTACAAACACGAATGTCCGTGCTGAGGCGATTTCAGAAGCGAACTCGTCCAGAGAGTTGAGAGTGGCAAACTGGCTTGCCAGAATCTTGGAGTTGAAAGCAATCATTGCATTGACACAGAACTCGTTGTCCGGTACAAGGATGATATGTTCGCCGTTTTCGCCTTTGATTTCCATTTTATGCTTCACTACATAAAAATCCTTGTTGGCATTCTGTTCTACAACACCGGTCCGTTCTATTTCTTGCATGAACAGTGTCGCGCTTCCGTCAAGAATTGGCATTTCCGGTCCGTCGAGCTTTATCAGGCAGTTGTCTATACCGGAAGCATAGAGCGCAGCCATGGCATGTTCTATTGTGCTTATCTTGATTTCCCCTTTCACGAGTACAGTACCTCTTTGGGTGTCGCCTACGTTTTCGGCTGTACATTCTATGACTGGTTCTCCGTCTATGTCTGTACGCTGTATCTTATATCCGTGATTTTCTGGTGCGGGAGTGAAAACGGCAGTGATGAACTGTCCCGTGTGAAGACCTTTGCCTTTCACCACGAAACTGTCTTTCAATGTTAGTTGTTTCTGCATATCTGTTGCTTTTTTCGGAAATTTGCCGGCTCTTTTGCCGCAGACATGGCACTTTGCTGCCGATTGTCTGCAAAGGCTACATGAATACATTCCCGTTTTCATGTAGAGCGGCATATCTTTGTTTATGCTTTAATATTCTTTTTCAATTCCTCTATTTCACGTTTCATCTGTGCCATTTCAGTAATCATGTCTGGCAGATTCTTCATGGCGGCAGACTGGCGCGCAAACAGTTTGTGGTCTACAGCCGGATAGCCCATCAGGATAGCTCCTCCGCGGCGGGCTGCATTACCGCCCGGAACACCTGATTGTGCACCAATGTGGGTACGGTTGCCTACCTTTATGTGTCCGGCAATGCCTACTTGTCCTCCGAACATGCACCATTCGCCCACTTTCGCGCTTCCTGCCACTCCCGTTTGAGATGACATGACCGTGTGGCAGCCTACTTCTACATTATGTGCTATCTGTACAAGATTGTCGAGCTTGACACCTCGGCGAATGATTGTGCTTCCCATTGTGGAACGGTCCACGCATGTGTTTGCTCCTATTTCCACATCGTCTTCAATGGTTACAATACCTATCTGAGGAATCTTTTCATAACCTTCCGGTGTAGGAGCGAACCCGAATCCGTCAGCTCCTATTACAGCTCCTGCATGGATGACGACCCTGTTGCCTATCTTGCATCCATGATAGATGGTTGCATTAGGATATATGGTACAATCTTCGCCGATGCTTGCTCCTTCGCTTATCACTGTGTTCGGATGTATTGAAGAGCCGCGTCCGATGTTTACATGATCGCCTATATATGCAAATGGAGCTATATAGCAGTCTTCGCCGATAGTGGCGGAAGGCGATATATATGCTTGTTCGCTGATTCCTGTTTTTCTTTCCTGCATACTTTGGTATAGGTTCAGTAGTTTGGCTACCGACTCGTATGCGTTGTCAACCCTTATGAGGGTGGTGTTGACTGGGTGTGAAGGCTTAAAGTCGCGATTCACGAGCACGATACTTGATTTTGTCTCGTATATATAATGCTCATATTGCGGATTGGCAAGGAAAGACAATGCATTGTGCACTCCTTCTTCAATCTTGGCAAAAGTGCTGACCGATGCATTTTCGTCTCCTTCAATTGTTCCGCCGGTAAAAGATGCTATCTGTTGTGCTGTAAATACCATGACAGATTGTTAATTTGTTATATTTCCGCAAAATTAATAAAGAAAGTTGGTATTACCGCTACTTTTATTTGATTTTTTTAGTTTGTCTGCTAATTCGTTTGTTTGTATATCTGTCTCTTTGCACTAAGCTGAATGTGTCTGTAACTTGGAATATGATGTGCAGATAGTCATGGGATTTTTATGAAAGTACTGTGTGGGCGGACGATTGGGGTGTTGCATTTGACGATGGAGAATAGTCGGGATTTCTATTGGAAAGTCTGTTGGGACATGAATGAAAAAAATCAGGAAATGATATTGGCGACAGCCCCGAAATCCTTTCTTATATGCACTTTTTATCTGTCGTGAAATGTTAAAATTGAAGTTGAAAAAAACAGGGCTTTTTTCAAGTGATTCGAACTTTTATTGAAACAATGGCTTTTCTGTGGATTTGTGCTGTTTTGTGAAAATGTGTTTTGTTTTAAGTGCGGATATTTACATATTTTATATATTTAAGGCGCGGTTTTAGGAGAAAAAAGCGGCTGGTTGAAAATAAACAGTGCAGTGAAAAAAAATAAACAGCGCACTGAAAAAATTTTTTCAGTGCGCTGAAAATAAAAAAACACCTTTTTTGAGGTGAAAAAGCGGGGTAGTCGAGGCATTTGTTAATAAATATGTATTTTCCTGTTTGGGCGGAAAAATGATACAAGAATGTATTCGGTTGGGGAAAATCGGTACATTTGAAGGTGAAAAGCATTTAATATGTTGAATATTAGATATTTACTAATTTGATGATGTCTGTTGTTTTTGTATGTGTAACTGATGATATCTGATTTGAATTTGTATTTTGTTGATTTGTAAGATGTTATGTGTGTATTTGACGTATTTTATAATTTGTTGGAATGTGAATTACTGTTTCAAATGTTAAAATGCTTGTCTGCGTTATGGAGGCTTGTCTTGAATGTTTTTTAGCTCTCTGAAAACGTTCTTTTTTTTGTCTGACATGAAATGTTGATGTATCATGGGAGGTAGATGCGTGTGGTTCTGTCATTGTTCGGAATGTTTGTTGCGGATGGTTCCGTATGGAGAGGGAAACCACAAGAAGAGGAGTATGCTGAAAAGGTATTTGTGGAATCAAACCTGTCTTCTCCGATGATTTGGAATGTGGAATGATGAACTCAGGACAAATATTCAACTTTTCTTCGTTTGCTTGTTTGAAAATATTTGAAATAGTCAGTGGCTTGGCTTCTGTGAAACGTTAAAAATACATAAGTGTTTGAGTTTCGGACTTTTGTAAATAGGTGTTTTTCGGAAAAAGTCGTTATAATTGCATTGTAATTTGTAATTTCTGCAAAAGGGAATATTTGTAGTGATATACTTGACTAATAATAACTAAACAAATAGTGAAAAATGAATAGAATACCATTAAAACTGAAGCATTTGACATTTGCTTTGGCATTAACTTCTGTATCAGCACTATATGCTGCCAATACGAAGAAAACAGTGACACAGGTGGAGTCGTCTGTGACGATTGACGAAGCTGTGGATTACCATATAAGCAGTTCTACGCCTTTTGCCGTGTCCGGAAGCATTGATATAACCAATCCGGAAGCTGTAGTGGTTTTTGACGGGCTTAAACCGTCCGCTGTCATATCCTCATATCTCAAATTTATCAAAGTGAATGGAGAGAATGCGGTAAATAATACGAATGTGCGTGTGGGCATATATGAAAACGGAGCGATAGTATATCCTCATGCAGGCACATCGTATGCTCCTTTGACTGTGTACACAGATTTCAATTATGAAGGTGAGCAGAAAAATGATTTTGTTCCTTATACTTATTATAAGTCTCTTGGAGCATTCGCTGACAACATACGTTCCTTCAAATTGAAGCGCGGATATATGGCAACACTGGCATGTAACACGGACGGTACAGGTTATAGCCGGGTGTTTATTGCGCAGGATGAAGATCTTGAGGTGGCTGAATTGAGCAAATATCTTGCAGGCCGTGTGGGCTTTATTCGTGTATTCCCGTGGAATAAGGTGACAAAGAAAGGTAATGCGGGAGGCGACACAGGGCAATTGAATGCCTTGAATGTGACATGGTTCTATGACTGGTCGGCAAATAGCCTGAATTATACCGACTATGAGTATTCTCCGCAGCATCACCACGAAGGATGGCCTTCATATTCAAGTATTGCTGCTCTCAACTGTTCAAATACTGTTTTGGGCAATAATGAGCCGGATAATTCCGGTGATGACCGTGAACAGTACATCAATCCGAACGAGATAGATCCGGTTACAGGAAAAGACCGTATAGAAAAGGATTTCTTCTATGGTACAAATGGATCGAACGGTACATGGTATAGCATTTATAATAGTGGTATGCGTGTGGCTTCGCCAGCAATGTCCAGCAATATTACCGGATGGCTGTCTAAGTTTATGAATTATGCAAAGACTTATAACTGCCGTGTGGACATTATGGCGGCACATTGCTACTGGTACAGCCCGGGAAGTTCATTTGAAAGTAACATGAACTGGTATTATTCGCTTTATGGACTTCCTATCTGGATTACTGAGTTCAATTATGGAGCAAACTGGACGAATTGGGCAAGCAGTGACCATTCGGCTTCTGAAGCCAATCAGAAAATTCAGCTTTCAGGATTGTCTGATATAGTAAATAAGCTTGAAAGCAACCCGCATGTAGAGCGTTATGCTATCTACAATTGGGTGGAGGATTGCCGTTCGGTATATCTTAACAATCAGCTTACTCTTGCAGGCCAGTGGTATGCAAACTTAAAGTCTAAGACTTCATACACTGGAGGGGAAGGGTATGTGATGAGCTGGACATACAAGGCACCAACAGACCTTGCTCTTGAATATAAGACCTCAACAAAGAGAGTGACCTTGTCGTGGAAGCATGAAAACGGCAAACAGACAGATTCTATTTTTGTGGAGCGTAAGATTAGTGGAGTGGATGCTGATTTTGTGACTATAGGCAAGAAGGCAATGACTCAGCTTTCTGCATTGTCATATACAGATACGCTGGTCGGCAAGTCGGGGCTTGTGACTTATCGTGTGAAGAACTACGATTCTGATGGCAAGACCCGCACCACTGGGGAGGCTTATGTAACAGTAGGAAGTGCTATGGGTAATGAAGTGGTACAGTACGGACGTCTTGCCATTTCCAATCTTGAAGAGGTTTCTACCGAATTTGCTACTACGTATGCTGAGACTCCGGCTGTATTTATGGGTATTATTACAAACAACAACTCTACAACTTATCCTTGCAACCTTATCACAAGTGTGGCAAAGACTAAGTTCGGATATAAGATGTTGCCATGGCTGAACTCTGGCAATCAGACCATTTCAAGTACGGAAGAGATAAGCTTTATGGCAATGCCTTACGGTAATTATACGTATGGAAATATGGATGTGGAAGTGGGTACCGTAAAAGTGAAGAGCGATACACTTGATGTGGTATTCAACAAACCGTTCCCTGAAGGAGTCACTCCGGTGGTTATCACAGAGCTTAAGCCGACATTAAAGACTGCACCTATCATGATGAAGGTGTGGGATGTGACGAATACTGGTTTCAAGACTACTGTCATGTATGAAGCGGGAGAAGGTAAAGATATACGTGTCACACAGAATATGTCGTATATGGCTGTCACTCCGGGACAGGCATACATGGGTGATGGCATCATGATAAGTGCCGGCATCGGTGAGAATCCGGTATACGGTTCAACTTATAAAGTGGAGACTTTCACACGTGAAGTGTATGATGAGGAAGGTGATTCTATACGTCTCGATACACTCAAATTGGAAAATCCTTATATTTTCGGAAGCTTGCAGACTTATAATGTCGGAGCTGGAACTATGCTGCGCAATCAGCGTAATATCACAGTGACGGAGGAAGGTATGGAATATGTTACAGGTTTGCGCTTGAAGAGAGTGGTGGACAAGAGTGCTCCGAACACTGTTAAAGATACAAAGGACTTTGCAGATACATTCGGATGGGTTGCCTTGAGTGCCGGTGATAATGGTGGTGTGGATGTTGGTATAGACGATGTGGTGATTGTGAATAGTGAGAATCCTCTTGCTGTGGAAGTCATCAACCGTTGCATCTATGTTGACGGAGTTGATAATTTCGATGTTTATACTGTCAGTGGTACAAAAGTGGCTGCAAATGCTACACAGGAACCGGGCATATATGTGGTCCGTGCAGGAAAGAAAACCGCTAAGGTTATGGTTAAGTAAGATTTTGATTTTGCATTGATATAATAGGTGGACTCCCCCCGTTGCTCCGCTACATTTTCTCTGAATCAAAGAAGGTGTAGCGGAGCAACGGGGGAGTCTGTTGAACACACGCATTAAAACATTTGGCTTGATAATGAGCCTCGAATGATATTGTTGACTGAAATCTGTTTTCATACTTTAATGATATCATGAATTATTTTGTGCAAAAGAAAATACGGAATTCATGATAAGCCCTGTATTTTTTTTATTTATTATATATAATATTTCTATGATAAGTACAAAATGTTTCTTTTATTTTTTTCATTCCGATTTTTCAATTACATTTGCGCAGTGAATGGATTTATATGTATTGATGCTATATATAATAATGTATATATTACATCTTATACATTGAAAGTAGATTCATGACCTCAAAGGGATATAATAACATAACGCTATACTAAAATTCTCAATGAAGAAAATTATTGAATCTTTTTGGATGGTGCTTTTATAGGACTTAAATTCATCGTCTGAGAATGTATTTATGCCTCTTTTATTTTGCATATCTTATTTAATCTTATTTAAATTGGGTATGATGAAGATATTGTAATTCCTGAAAATGGAATTTTGTAATAAATCAGAGACAATAAAATAACTTATTATAAACAAATTATTAATTAATCAAAACTAAGCTTCAAAATGAAAAAACTGTTTACATTAGCTGCTTTTATGGTAGCAAGTGCAACAAGCTATGTTGCAAATGCACAGCGTGTTGAAGGTGAATTGAAGGTTGGTGATGTGGTGACAATCGATGGAAAGGAATGGTATATCGGTTCAAACCTTATTACAAACCCTTCGTTCAGTGAAAATCCGGCAGAGAACGGCAATATGGTTGTTGGTTGGAATACTGCTGATTATAAACAAATGTATACTACTGATGGAGGTGGTAACTTTCTTTGGTTTGCTGAAGGCGGACATGATGGTGGTGCATATATTCAGGCTAATAGTCATACCGGTTCCAGTGGTAATGGATCTATTGGTCAGCGTTGGGATATTCAGCCAGGAAAAAGATACTATTTCTCTTTCTGGTTGGCTAAGAACTCTGCAAATAACCAGTACATTCCTGTTGTATCATTGACAAGTGAGGAGTCTACAGCTGGTGGACAACATGAAGATGGTGCTAATGGCGGTAGAATGATTCTTGGAAAGAATGGTGAGTCTTCTGAGGATTGTTTGGGTTTTGCAAATTACAACAATGGTGATTGGTGTCAGACAGGTGTCTCATTTGAATCAGAGGAATACACTTATCTTCAGTTCAATGCTCGTTGGTTGAAAGAGGGTTCTATTCAGGCTTGTTTCGATGATTTCTATCTTGCAGAGCTTTTTGATCCAGAGGTGACACAGCCGGAAGATATAGCTTTGTTGGAATATGTAGGTGCTTTATCTACATTGGAAACTTGGGCTGATAACAATCTTGGTGAATATGGTGGCTTGTATGATGAGATTTCAGACTGGATGATGGATCATGAGAATCCGGAAGGAACAACTCTTGAGGAAATTCAGGCAGAGAAACTCATTGTGAACGAGAAACTTGAAACAATGAAGGCTGCTCTTAAGAATATAGAGGCATACGGCCAGCTTTTGGAAAAAGCATCTAATCTTCTTGAAACAACAGAATATGCAGGCATTGATGATTTCAATAATGTTATAAATGATGTATTCACTCCTTATCAGGAAGATGGCTTTGTTTCTGAGGATGAGAATATGGCTGCTTCTGATTACCTTGCAGTAATGCTTGTAAAACTGGAGGGTGCTATTAATGAGTATCTTTTCTCACAGTCATATTCAGAAAGTGATCCTGCTGACTATACATTCTTGGTTTCTAATCCGTTGTTTGATGCACAAGGACCTTGGTATATTGGTTCAAGCGGCGGTGACCAAAGATTGAATACTGTAGGTGAACGTACTTGTTGGAATGCTTGGAGAAATACTGCTAACTTTGATAATGTAGCAGTTTATCAAGATCTTACAGAATTGCCAAATGGCTATTATACTTTATCTGCAGACATGTTGACACAATCAGGCTGTATCCATGATCAGCATCTTCTTGCAAAGTCTTCTACTGCTACAGCTGTTTCTCCTGTTATGACAATTGATGGATGGAGTGTAGGTCTTGACAATACAGGATCTATGGATTCTTATGAATGGGAGAATCTTACTACAGCTAAAGTAACTGTTGTAGATGGTAAACTGACTATTGGTGCTATTGGTACAGGTACAGATGTTGTGCCTTCTGGTTATTCTGACTACCGTCAGGGTTGGTTCTGTGTTACAAACTTCAAACTTCATTATTATGGACCACTTTCTGATGAAGATATCCTTGCCGCTTATAATGCAAAATTGACTGAGGTACAGGCACAGGCTGACACCATGCACTTTGCTGGTGATAAGGCTGCGTATGAGGCTGTGATAAAGGCTAATGCAGGTGTAACATCTGTAGACGGTGTGGCTGCAGCTCTTGCAGCAATAAATGAGGCTCAGGTTACAGCTGCTGCTTCAGAAACCAAATATGCTGAGGTTGTTGCCGGTACGTATGCTGGTCTTCAGGATTCAATCCAGAATGCATACAGCGAGAAGGCTGCTCAGATTGTGAAGAAGGCTATTGATTTGGCTACAGCTGAAATAACAGCAGCTAACGCTACTTATACTACAATGGATGCTATGACTACTAAGCTCCGTTACTATCGTGACAGCTATGTGCCTGTATTGAAATCAGCTGAAAATCTTGAAGTGATAGATGCTGATGCTAAGGCTGCAATGGCTGGTACTCTTGCTGACGAAGTGAATGTACTCACTGCTGTAGATACTATTCCTGGCACTGCTGTTCTTGATGAGCACATCGCTATTCTCAACAATGCTATTAAGATTTGCAAGGCTTCTGATCTTATCGCTGCCGGTGGTACAGATTACACTGCTTTGATTGTTAACCCTACTATCGACGGTGAAAGCGGATGGACATTCAACAGAATAGAGGGTAACACTAATATCGGTTCTGGTCAGAACTTTGACGGTTCAAGCAGCAACTACCTTGACTCTTGGAATGGTACTGCAGGTAAACTTCTTTATACTGCTTATCAGACAATCGAAAACATCCCTAACGGTGTGTATGAGATTAAGACTATGAACCGTGCTACTGGTACAGTCGGTGCAGAAGGTGTATATACTTATGCTATTGCTGATAACGATTCTGTAAATGCTGTATTCAAGGCAATCCACCAGGAACAGATGAATATTACAGAGTTGGGTGGTCCTGCTACAGAATCAGGTGCAGACTCTATTGCGTATGTTTCAGATTCTTATGGCTCAATCTTTGCTGAAGCATGGAAGGCTACTAATGGTGGTGCTGATGTTGAACCTGGTACTGTTGAAGAGGGTATACTTGAAGCTGCAAGCGGTCATGGTCTTGGATGGTTCTACAATACACTTCAGATTGAAGTGAAGGACCACACTCTCACAATCGGTGTGACTACAGACTCTACTTTCACTGTCGGACATAAGGATACAGACGGTAATGACTGTGTGCCATTCTCTGGAACATGGATGTCTTGTGACAACTTCACTCTTACACTGATTTCTGCTGGTGACAATACCGGATGGAATCCTGCAACAGGTATTGATGCTGTAGAGAATGAAGAGAACAATGATATCGTGGTACGTGTGGAAAATGGTTCTATCGTTTCTAACGGTGTTATATACAGCATTAGCGGTGCACGTGTTGCAAATGGCTCTAAAGTACCTGCTGGTGTATATGTAGTACGTCTCGGCAATACTGCTAAGAAGGTACTTGTGAAGTAAATCTTTTGATTGAATTGGTCTGTGCGCAAAGCATAGATGAACAATAATGCGAAAGGGGCATGTCGGTATATCCGGCATGTCCCTTTCTTTTTGTGTGTTTGTTAGGTTGGGAAGCATATTGGGGAGCTATTTTCTTTGTTGGATATAACCGTAAAAGATGTTAAATAAAATATTAAAATACTTGGGCTAATATATAATGAAACAAAAAATAGACTATTTTTGTGGAATAATGGTTTAACATAAGTTCTAACCTCATAGAGGTGGTTATTATTCAATGGCATATCTTCCCATCTAATACTATGAATGATGCGTAGTTATGTTTTTGGATTTGCGGAGAATGAGATTAAAAAAAACAAAAATATCATTATTAAAAAGTTATGAATAAACGCTTTTGTAAACTTGGACGCAATTGGCTTAAAGCTTTGTGCGTTATCTCTGTTTGCGGTGCAACGTATTCATGCTCGGACGATTACAAGTTGGATGATAGCAATCCGACATGGTTAGGTTCAAGTATATATGAGTATCTGCAAAGTCAAGGGAACTACAAGAATTTTGTCAATTTGATTGACGATTTGGATTATGCGGAAGTGTTGAGTAAAACTGGTAGTAAGACATTGTTCGTCGCTGATGATGACGCATTCAATGACTTTTATCAGAGCAATATCTGGGGAGTGAAGAGCTATAGCGAACTCACTACGGCGCAGAAAAAATTGCTTCTCAACTCTGCGATGGTCAATAATGCTTATCTGCTTGAGATGATGTCAAGTACGGTAGGACCTATAAAAGGCGAATGTCTTCGTCGTGAGACAGCAGCCGATGTGACGGACTCTGTACCTCATTTTTCAGCTGACGAACTTCCTGTTTCTTATAATGAAGGAGGTCTGGAGAAAGATTATTGGGCACGTTTCCGTCAGCCGGGAAAAGGTGGCATATATATGGCGATAGACAACACATCGCCTATGATGACCCATTTCCTTCCTGCTCAGATGAGCAATAAGAATATCACGGATGAAGACTTCCGTATTATCGTAGGTCAGACACGTGATGACAATGATGCCTTTGTTTTTGACTGTAAAGTGATAGAGCAGGATATTACTTGTCAGAACGGATATATTAATAAGTTGGATAAGGTGCTTCTTCCTCCTCAGAACATGGCGGAAGTTCTCCGTACAAGTGGTAAGACAAATATCTTCAGCCACATGATAGAACGTTTCTCTGCTCCGTTCTACAGTTCGGATTTGACAAACCGTTACCGTCTGCTCTACGGAAACGATGTGGATTCCGTATTCCAGAAACGTTATTTTTCTGAACGCTCACAAAGCGGTGCTCTTAATACTGACCAGTATACAGATCCGGTATCTAACCCTTCTGGTAATGCTGTTACTCATGCCTTGCTGTTTGACCCGGGATGGAATACTTATAATTCTGGTAGCGGTACGAAAGAAACAGATATGGGTGTCATCTTTGCACCGTCTGACAGCCGTTTGTATGAATATTTCTTTGCTGCTGACGGTGGTGGTCGCTTCCTTCTCGAAGCATACGCACCTCAGTATCTGGCACAGGTGAACGGTTCTTCAGACTACCTTAATATATACAAGTGTATCGACCAGATTCCGCTTGATGTAATACAGGCACTTATCAATAACTTGATGAAGGATTCGTTCTGCAGTTCTGTTCCAAGCAAGTTTGAGACAATGAAGGATGATGCACAGGATCCAATGCTTGATGATACTCATGTTGATAAGATTCAGGATGTGCTTCTTGCAAATAATGGTGCTATTTATCTGATGGACGAAGTGCTTACACCTGCAAAATATGCGGCTGTATCTGCTCCTGCGTATGTCGGAACAGACATGCACATCTTCAACTGGGCTGTCAATAGGGATATGTTGGATGTACAGAGTAACTTCTATGCTTATCTGCTTGCAATGAGTTCACGTTTCAGTTTCTTTGTTCCGCAAGATGAAGGGTTCTGGTATATTGACCCTGTTTCATTTGCACAGGGAGCAGGAGAGCAGCGTGCGCTTTATTATGAATGGGATGCTGAAAAGGGCCAGCCTAAGTGTGCTGCTTACAGATACAACTATGATTATACTACCGGTGAGGGATATATCGGAGAACTGCTGACAAACGTGGTGGTGACATCTGACGAATATATGAACCGCCTTCGTGATATGCTTGAGACACATACAATAGTACATGAAGACAATACGGAAACAACCGGTATTGACGAAACTGCTACTGGTATAGAGTGTGACAAGCATTACTTCCTTGCAAAGAACGGTGCTCCGGTGTATGTGAAGAATGCTGAGAAGCGTGACAACGGATGTATGGTACAAGGCGGATGGCAGAATGTACGTGATGAGTGGCGCGTGGTAAATCGTTTTGATGATAAGACTCGTGAGACAAACGGTAATGGTAACGGTATGGCATATAAGATTGATGCTCCTATCGTGCCTACAATAGAATCCGTTTTCAGCACGTTATATAATAATCCGGAGGATTTCGGTTCGTTCTATGAACTTTGTCAGACTGACGAAGAGGTGCTTGAAGCTATCGGCATAAAGGGTTCTACAGAACTGAGACGTTATACTATCTTTGAAAATGGCAATGGACTTCCTTGCTACGATAAGGAAACTGGAAAACAAGCTGCTACTGCAACGAATGTGAGATTGTTTAATAATTATCGTTATACTGTTTACATTCCTACAAATGAGGCTGTAGAAGATGCTATTTCAAAGGGACTTCCTACTTGGGAAGAACTTCGTGATATTCTTGAGCTTGATAAGGACCCTGAAGATAGAACTGAACTTACGGCAGAACAGGAAGAGGCAAGAGTTGTTAAATGTACTGCCATGGTAACAACTCTTATCAACTTTATTAAATATCATTTCCAGGATAACTCTGTATTTGCTGACACTCCTGCTTTGAAACCAACAGACTATGAGACTGCTACACTTAACAGCGAAACAGGTGTGTATTGCAAAGTGAATGTTTCTTCTACAGGAAACGGAACGCTTACAGTGAAGGATGCTGCAGGCAACTCGCGTAATATTATTGCAAAGCATAATATCTTGACACGTGACTATATCTTAAATACAGGTAAGACAAAAATCGATGCTTCTTCATTTGCTGTAGTACATGGCATTGACGGTGTACTGAATTATGAGGCTTTGAAGGGAGGACGCTATGATTCACAGTGGGCAACAGTTTCAGCAGCCAAGAGATATCTTGCTAAATATCGTATCATTGAATAATAACAAAGGCTATGAACAAGATTAAGTTTATAATAACAACAATAGTGCTGTGCTTGTGTGCAAGTTCAGCTATGGCCCAACAACGAATCACTGGACGTGTATGGAGCGAAATTGACGGTCCTGTCATGCTTGCCAATGTGGTTGAAAGAGATGCTAATAATCGTATTGTTGAGGCATGTGTGACCGATATGAACGGTAACTTCTCTATGGTCATAAAGAATCCGAAGGATAAACTGGTGGTTTCGTATATCGGTTATAAGACTTGGAGTGAAGTAATTGGTAACAGAACAAAGTTTGACATCAAGATGCAGGACAACACCATGATTCAGGAAGTTGTCATTAAGGCAAAGCCGAAGGTACAGAGTAACGGTATGTCAATCCCGTTGAAAGAAATCTCTGTGGCTACACAGACAATGAACATGGATGATGTGGAGGGTCTTTCGTTTGCTTCTGCCGATGAGGCTTTGCAGGGTAAGATTGCTGGTCTTGATATCATTTCAAATTCCGGTAACCTTGGTGCCGGTACAAGTATGCGTATGCGTGGTGTGAGTACTATCAATGGTAGTGCAGAGCCACTCATCGTAGTGGATGGTAATATCTTTGACTTGCCAAGTGATGCTACAGACATCAATTTCGAGGACCTTGACAATGAGGAACAGTTCTCTACTCTTCTTTCTGTCAATCCGGAGGATATAAAGGATATAAAGGTTTTGAAAGATGCTGCTGCTACTGCTATCTGGGGTTCGAGAGGTGCAAACGGTGTGATTGAAATCACTACTCGCCGTGGTGTGAGCGGTAAGACACGAATTAATTTGTCTTATCGTTTTACAGGATCATGGCAGCCTGACGGACTGAATATGTTGAATGGTGACGGATATACGATGATGATGAAGGAGGCTTATTTCAATCCTATTCAGAGTACTGCTTCTTCTAATATGGTGGAATTGAATTACGACCAGAGCCGTCCAATGTATTATCATAACTTTAACAAGAATACTGACTGGGTGGATGCTGTAAATCAGTTTGGACAGACCCACAACTACTATGTGACTCTTACTGGTGGTGGTGAGAAGGCTCGTTTCCGTATTTCCGGAGGTTATGACCATCAGACCGGTACTATCATCAAGCAGGCTCTTGACCGTTTTTCTACTCGACTTGTATTGGACTATGATGTGTCAGACCGTATACGTTTCTCTACTAACTTCGGTCTTACTTATACGGATAACAAACGTAACTGGGACGGTAGCAAAACTACTACAATTCTTGACCGTGCATACAAAGCAATGCCTAATATGTCAATATATGAATATGACGAGCGTGGCAACTTGACAGGTGATTTTTATAAGATGCTTCCTTCTACAGAGAGTTATACGGAAACACCGGACGGATATTCTTCAAGATATCTTTCTGATTTGAAGGATAACGGTAACCCTGTAGCTATGGCGCATCAGGCTTTCAATAACCAGTCTACTTATCGTATTACTCCACAGTTCAACTTGAAGTATAAGTTGTTGGGCAAGGATGATGAGAGCCACCAGCTGAATTTGGATGCTGAGGTTTATATGGACGTTTATAATGAGTCTGTAAATACATACTATCCGTCTACATTGACAACTAATGATTGGGCTTCAGGTGTAAACAATACATCTAATTATGAGTATAAGAGCTTGGCATTTACCAATCGCGAGACACTCATTTTCATTCCTAAGTTCAACAATGAAGATTGGTCAATGAGTGCAATGGGACGTTTTGAGTTTACGTCAGGAAGCAGTTCAAGCCAGGATTTGTCAAAAAATGGTATTCCAAGCGGACTTTCCTCTTCTATTTCTCAGGGATATATTACCGGTACTTCAACTGGTACGGGAGAATGGAGAAGTGCTTCTTTCATTGGTTCATTCCACGTGGCATATAAAGACGGTACGTATGCAGCGGACGTGACTGTACGTGGTGATGGTTCTACCAAGTTCGGTGCTGGAAACAAGTGGGGTGCTTTCCCTGGTGTATCTGCACGTTGGAATATTAGTCAGGAGCCGTTCTTTGAGCCTCTTACTAAGGTTGTCAGTATGCTTGCCGTACGTCCGGGATGGGGACGTGTAGGACGTCAGCCGACAAATGAATACTTGATGTACAATACTTATGGTAATTATGGTATTTATGGTACATCATTGAAGAACATGACTGCTATCAATCCGCAGAATCTTCGTCTGACTGAGCTTAAGTGGGAAACTACTGATTCTTGGAACTTAGGTTTCAACTTGAACTTGTTTGATGATCTCTTGCAGTTCGACCTTAACATTTATAACAAAAAAACAAAGGATTTGTTGATGGCTGGAGTTGGTGTTCCGGGTTCAACTGGTTTTGGAGATTTGACATGGAGAAATGTGGGTGAGCTGGAGAACAAAGGTTGGGAACTCTATATGAATACAGGTAAGTTCCTGAAGAAAGGTAAGTTCTCTATGACTGCATCGTTCAATATTGCACAGAATATCAATACGATTACTGCTATGGATGCTACAGTGCTTTCCACAATGAATCCTGACTATGGTTATGAGAATGCAAAATATTTGCAGCGTATTCAGGTTGGTAATGCTGTTGGTTCTATTTATGGATTCAAATATAAAGGTGTATATCGTTATGATTATGATCACAACGGATTCTCTGCTGATTCATATAATACATACGGTGAAAACACGGCTGCTGCAGCTGCTGCAAGAGGAGAGAATGCTACTTGTCCTGTAGTTCGCGATGTAAACGGCAATGTTGTTTTCGATGCTAAGGGTAATCCGCTCAAGATGTATTTTAACTATGGTGGCAAATCTTATGAATTCAGCGGTGGTGATGCCATATATGAGGATATAAACAATGACGGTCAGATAAATGAACTTGATATTGTATATCTGGGTAATTCAAACCCTAAATTCAATGGTGGATTCGGATTGAACTTCAACTATTCTGCATGGACTTTGAAGCTCAGCTTTAACTACAGATTCGGAAATAAGATTGTGAATATGACACGTCTTAACAACGAGTCTATGCGCTCTAACATCAACCAAAGTCAGGCTGTTAGCTGGAGATGGAGAAAGAATGGAGATATAACAGAAATCCCACGTGCCTTGAATTCTGGTTTGATTGATTCATATAATGCGCTTGGTAGTGACAGATATGTAGAAAAAGGTGACTATTTGCGTTTGCAGTATGCACAGCTTTCTTACAGCGTTCCTGCAAAGGTGGTAAAGAATTGGGGCTTGCAGAGTCTTCGTCTTTCAGCTTCTGCAAACAACTTGTTCTGCTGGACTAAGTACACAGGTGTTGACCCTGAAGTTTCTTACGGTGCATGGGGTGTTTGTTATGATAACTCTAAGACACCTCGTTCAAAGTCTTTCACTCTTAGTGTAAATGTAGGATTCTAAAAAGAGCATGAAAACTTTTGACAGATGAAAGATTTGGAATCTTTGGGATGCAAGAGTTTGGAGCAAAATTCTAAAAAAATGATTATATGAAAAGAAATATAATAAAAAAAATAACTCTTTGTGGATGTTTGGCAGCTGGAGTCGGATTGATGTCATGCGACGACTTCCTGACAATTACACCATCTTCTTCTATTGTGGAAGAGGATTTCTGGGAGGACAGAAATGACCTTGAGAATGTAATAGCAGCTTGCTATACTCGTCTTGTAAAGGACGATATGCTGAAGACTTATATTCTGTGGGGTGAGGCTCGTTCTGACAACTTTGAGAAGAATAGCGGTGTGAGTTGGGTTGCTTTGGACAATCTGATGAATGCCAATCTTATTCCAACAAACAATATGTTTGACTGGACACTTCTTTACAATGAAATAAATTATTGTAATAAGGTGCTGGCACATGGTCCTGAAATATTGGAGAAAGACGAGAGTTTTTCTAATAATGACTGGCTGCCTATGAGAGCTGAGGCTATGGCTCTCAGAGCATTGAGTCACTTTTGGCTTGTACGTACCTATGGTGAAGTGCCGTATGTTACTAAAGACTACAATAATGACGGTCAGGATTTTCTGATTGCCCAGTCTACCCAACAGCAGGTTCTGGACAGTATTATCATGGATCTGGAGGCTGTCAAAGATGATGCGATGAGGGATTATGGTAATACGGTGTATAATAAAGGTCGTATTACTCAGAAATCAGTGTATGCGATTCTTGCTGATGCTTATCTTTGGAGAGCGAGCAAGAATGCATCAGCCGATTCGGTAGCTATATATGGCAATCAGTCAAGAGAAGATTATGAGAAATGTATAGAGTGTTGCGATTTCATCATTGAGAAGATGAGAGAGGAGAAGATTGAATACATCAAGAAATATGTGGGATCTATTGGTGCCAGCAATATTGAAATTTCTGATGAGGATCTTCTTATACCTAATGAGGTATCTGCTAACTCTCATTTTGTTACGTCTGTAGGTTCTTTTGACTATATTTTCGGATTAGGCAATTCGGATGAAAGTATTTTTGAGTTGCAGCTTGATGGTATAAATAACGTGAATACGATGGTCGCTGGAGATGATAAGAATAGTTATTTCTTGACCAAAACAAGCCTGGCAAATAAAATAGTATGTTCAGCAGCTATTTTCTCTTCTGCTTTGGAAAATGTCAATACATTGAATCCGTCAGCTGTATTCCCTAAGACAGACTTACGTTGTTGGGAAACTTTGAAGTGGGTTTCTGCGGAACAGGATATTTTTGCATTCAGTAAATATGGTTATACAGAGGTTTCGCAATCTATGGGAACAAGTTCTAATTCAGGAATATCGGATAATAGAGCTACAACTTATAGATGTTTGCCATCCGTCCGTTCAACATCACAGAATAATGCGAACTGGATTATGTACCGCTTGACAGATATCATGTTGATGAAGGCTGAAGCTATGAGCCAACTCTATGCTGACGAGGATCATTTGAAGCAAGCTTTCACTATTGTCCGTAATATATTCAAACGTTCAAACCCTTATGCTTACGCAACTAACAATACGAATGCAGGTACTGACTCATTGAACTTCTCTACTTTCTCTTCTCAGGAAGGCATTGAAGCTCTTGTGCTTGCTGAACGTCAAAGAGAGTTTGTAGGTGAAGGAAAACGTTGGTTTGATCTTGTACGTTATGCACAGCGAAAGGGAGAAACGTCTACTATGGTTAGTAGATATTTGGGTAGAAAATATGCTACCAACTCGAAAGCAATAGCTGCTAAACTGGCAACTATCAAGTCTTTGTTTTCACCTATTTACAATAATGAAATAAAGAAAAATGCATTGCTCCATCAAAATAGCGTATGGGCGATAAATGAAACTACTTCAAAAACTGATGAGTTATGATAGTTATCAATAAAATTAAAAAATATTGTGGCATTGGATTGCTGCTTATATCCATTGCTGCTATAACATTGAATAGTTGCAAAGAAAACATAGACGACTCCAATCTTTACACTTTCACGGGAGAAATGATGATTGACCATCTCAGAGATAATGCTGACTTTAGCAGTTATTATGAGATTCTGGGTATGGTACATCCAAGCAAACGTTCAAGTTCTACTATGCATGAATTGCTTGCTGCCCGAGGAAACTATACTTGTTTTGCACCTACCAATGAGGCAATTGATTTGTACATAGATTCACTTTTGACTATAGGAGAAGTCTCTTCTAAAGAAATCAGTGAGTTGCCGGACTCTGTGGCTGAATATATTGTATTTAACAGTATTATCGATCATGGAAATAATGAAGCCATTGCAAGTACAGAATTTGACAAGGCTGAAAATTATGCAAATATGAACGATAGGTACATCACTTTTACCTATACAAATGCAGAGGATGGTGCAACTGTCGTTTATGCAAACACTAATTCTAAGATTACGGAAATGGATATTGAAGTGGAAAACGGATATATTCATGTGATAGATAAAGTGCTTTCTCCTTCAAAAGCCACTGTGGCTGATTTGATTGAGGGCACATCAAATCTTAGTTTCTTTGGAGAACTGCTTGAGATGACAGGATGGGATGAACAGTTGCTTGTTTGGCGTGATGATGCTTATGAGGATTTTGAAGATGCCGGAGAAGTCATTTCTACTAAAACTGGTAATTCACAATATCCGGAACACAGATATTTGGGCTTTACTGTTTTTGTCGAACCGGACTCTGTGTATAAGGCTAATGGAATCAACAGTGTAGCTGACCTTATGACATATCTTAAGAATAATGCTTATTATGATGAGGGTACAAGTTATGGAGATGACTACACGAATCCGGAAAATGCGTTGAACCAGTTTGTGGCATATCATATTCTTCCAGAATTGCTTACTTGGAACAACATGGTCATTTGGTCTAACGAGAAAGGTTACTATTCTGGTTCTCCTAATGACGGTACATCTTTTAGTGTGAACGTATGGGAGTATTATGAAACCCTTGACCCGCACCGTCGTTCGATGAAGATTACAGGTATACGAAATGGCAAGCGGATTAACCGTCAGGCTGAGTATAACCTTGTTACTTACAGAGAGAAGGAAGTGAATATAGAAGGTGTCAAGATTAACGAAATTAATGGTGAGAACGAAAACTATGCAAGAAACGGCTATTATTTCACAATAGATGAGATTCTCCTTTGGACAAGTGATGTACCGAACAAGGTGCTTAATGAACGTATGCGTTATGATATCTGTTCATTGTTGCCGGAGTTGATTACAAATGGTTTGCGTTTGAACAAGACCAATGGTACAGACTGGGTATTCAAGCATGATTATTTCGATAACGTGCTTAACATGACAGATGAGACAGTCTTTAATTATTTGCCAAATCAGGGAAACAGCGGAAGTGCAACTACTTGGTTGGATTTCCAGACTGACGAATGGAATATTCAGGGTGTATATGATTTTACGATGAAATTGCCTCCTGTTCCATATACCGGTACATACGAAATCCGATATGGTATCAATGCCAATGGTAACCGTGGTATGGCACAGATTTATGTGGGACAGAATCCTAACAATCTTGCTGCATATGGTATTCCGCTTGACTTGCGTTTGGGTGGTACTTCTACTATGGTGAACTGGCAGTCTGATGCATCGTTGGCAACAGAAGATGCCATCATGGAGAAAGATAAGGCTATGCGTAATAACGGTTACATGAAGGGTCCTGCATATTTCTTCCCTGCTTCAGGAGTACCGGGACGTGATTGTACAAACTGTCTTCGTCGAATTGTTTATACAGGACAATTGGAGGCTGGAAAGACTTATTATATACGATTCAAGTCTGTTCTTAATTCAAGCACTACAGAATTCTTCTTTGACTATCTTGAGCTTGTTCCAAAATCGATATACAACGGAGATGTCTCAGAAGACAAATTCTAAAATCTGTTTTTATAAGTTCTTGGGCTTTTAGAGACATATTGGAGCTAACAAGCTCAAGAACTTCTGACTAAAAAATTAATAAATAAAAATTCTATGAACAAGAAATATATTAAATGGTTTGGTGGAACTCTTATGGGGACAGCTTTTATGGCTGGACTTACGTCTTGTTCCGATGACCATTTTAACATCAATCCTGATGTTGCCGGTAGAAGTTCTTTGTGGGAGAATATAGAATCTAATGAAGATTTGTCGGAGTTTGCTGACATCTTGAAAAGAGTGTACTACTCTAAATCTGAAGGTTCTGTGACTCCTCAAACTTATGCAGATCTTTTGAATCATGACCAGACGTTTACCGTATGGGCACCGAAGAACGGTACTTTTGACTACAATTATTATGATAATCTGTTGAAAAAGGGAACAGTTGAAAGTGCATATACTGTAGAGAAAGAGCTGATACGTAATAACCTTACCCGTTATACTTTTATCTTGTCTGGCACTGATAGTGTAAACATAGAGTTGTTCAACAGCAAAACAGCTATGTTTAATTGTGCTAAGGGAACAATAAAGAACAGTAATATACTACAATCAAATATTGGTGCAAACAATGGTATTCTCCATATTGTAGATGGACCTATATCTTATCAAACTAATTTGTATGAGTATATTTCTACAATACCGGAGTTGGATTCCCTCAATGCTTTTGTAAAAAAGTATGAGATAATGGATTTCAACGAAGGTGCAAGTACACAGGGACCTACTGTTGACGGGCAGATTACATGGGTGGATTCTGTTACATTCGTCAATAATGAATATCTTAATTCAATTAGGGCTTATATCAACAAGGAAGACAGCTGCTATGCCATGATTATGCCAACAAATGAGGCATGGAAACAGGCTATTGAGATGTCCAAGAGTTACTATAAGTTTAGAGATTCATATACGCAAAGTGTGGTTACAGAAAACCCTGATGGTACAGAATCTACAGTTTCAAAGACTACAAGCTTTACTCCGGAAGAACTTGATTCTATCACAGAATGGTATATGAAGCGTGCCGTTACACAGAATCTGGTATTCAATGCCAACTATCAGTATGGTTACACTTATAAGGATTTTGCAGTACCAGGTGCTTGTGATTCATTGTCAAGTACTATTCAACAATCTTCATTGACGAATACAGCTTATTATGCTCCGGACTGTGCCGACATATTTGATGGAGCAGAACCTGTGACATTAAGTAACGGTTATGCCTATATTGTGGATAATTTTAATTTTAAGCCGAATCTCTCTTGGGCATATGATAGGATAATTCCTGCTGGGACTTCAAATATTGAAACTTACTCAAAATGTACTCTGGTTGGTGATACTTATGACTGGAGTGTTTCTATGAAGAATGAGTTTGGAGAAACTGTTCTTGACACAACGGCTTCATATGAGATTATGAAAACTGTTCAGTTGTCTTCTTCTTCATTGCCTGAGGTCACATTCAAGATTCCTAATACTTTGTCTTGTAAGTATGACATATATGTACTGATGGCATATAATACAGAAGCTGATAAGCCTGCCAAGTTCCGTGCACAGCTGTCTTATCATACGGAGAGTAAACCAACAGTAACGACAACTACTTTGAGTGTTCCTGCTGGTGGACATGGCAGTGGAACAAGTTTTGAGAATGTACCTCCTCACTTTGATGAAAACGGTAATTATCAGATAATGGATAGCGTATTGCTTGCCAGAGATTTTGAACTTCCGGTTGCTTATATGGGGCTTGATGATGCATATGTCACTCTTAAGCTTGTTAGCTATGTAAGTTCGAAGGAAACAAGTAAGTATACTCGTGAGATGTGGATTGATAAAATCATTTTCAAGGCAAAAGAACAGTGATTTTTTGCTAACACACAAAAAAAGTAGACAATGAAAAATAATATAAACAATAAATTCCAACAGGGCTTTTTGAAAGCCGGCATTGGTCTTATGATGTTGTCAGGAGCTACAACACTGATGGCACAGGATGAAGCTGATGCTGCCACTGTAGATTCGATACGTCGTAAACCTGTAAAAGCTGCCCCTAAATATGAAATGAAAGAGGTTAGCGGATATGTGTATGATGCTGCAACTAAGAAACCTTTGGATGGTGCACGAGTTCAGGCATATAATGACAACCGATATTCTATCATGACTGATGAAAACGGCCATTATACCATTAGTGTACCTGTATTTGTTACATCTTTGTATGTAAGTGTACCGGAATACAATGACATACAGGTAGCTATTGATGGTGATAAGGTACCTGCTGTGGCATTATATAGCAATAAGTTCAATTCTTTCTATTCTTCAAATACGGTATTGACCGCTCAGAAGACAGCTGTTATTGATAATTCCAGCTCTATCACAATTGATACGGAAATTGAGAATAAATTAGGTGGTGATATCTACACAATTAACCGTAGCGGATTGCATGGTCAGGGTGCAGCAATGTTTATTCGTGGTTTGAACTCACTCAATACCAATGCACAGCCTCTTTTTGTTGTTGATGGAATGATTATAGATATGCAGCTTGACAGATCTTCAATCCATGACGGCTTCTTCAACAATGTGTTGAGTGGCATTGATGTAGAAGATATAGAAAGTGTGCAGGTTTTGAAGAACGGTACTTCTCTTTATGGTGCACGAGGCGGTAATGGTGTGATAGTTATCAATACTAAGCGTGGTCGTAGTATGGCTACTAAGATCAATGTCTCTGTTTTTGGCGGTATTGAAACGATACCGACTACCACTAAGATGATGAATGCCAGTCAGTATAAGAGATATGTCAGCGATCTTATCGGAACTACTGAATATGGAAAAGAAAACAGTACAGCATCTTCATCTATTCCGTTCTTGAATGATAATCCTGACTATTATTGGTATCCGATGTATCATAATGATACCGACTGGTCTGACGGATTATATCAAAATGCTTTCTCACAGAACTATAAGGTAAATGTGCAAGGTGGTGATGATGTGGCAATGTATAACCTTTCACTCGGTTATGCTCAGTCACAGTCTACTGCAAAAGAAAATAACTTTGACCGTTTGAATATCCGTTTCAATACAGATATTAAGTTGGTAAAGAATATCAGCACGCAGCTTGATTTGTCATATAGCCGTTCAACATACGATCTTCGTAGCAATGGATGGGCTGAGAATTATGATGAAGGACCAATTTCTTCACCTAATGTATTAGGACTTATTCAGGCACCTTTCCTTAGCAAGTACAGCTATTACACTGGTGAGGACGGTAAACTTCATCGTTCAGATGTGTATGCTGGCAAGCGTGTGGAAGATGACAACTATCCTTTTGGCTTTGCTTCTAAGTATGGAACAAACTCTGCATTGGCAAACCCGTATTGGATTCTTGAAAACGGTGAGGGCAATAATAAGAACAACCAGGAGGTTACGCAGTTCAATCTTAACATTATGCCTAAATGGGAGATAAACAAACATCTCAATATTACGAACCGTTTTGCTTATCAGCTTAACCGTACCAGCGAGAAGTTCTATATGCCGGTAGCCGGTTCTCCTGTGTATAATCTTGTCGGACTTGGTGATATTACAAACGTAAAGCGTAGTCTGTTTGGAAAGGAAACATCTATTTATGAAGAATTCCGTATCAATTGGGCGAACAACTATGGTGCGCATAATGTAGCTGCTTTTGCCGGTTTCCGTATGACTTCCAATTCATATTCAGACAATTTCATGGTCGGTTATAACGGAGGTAATGATAAGATGCCGAACAATGCAAATTCTGACTCATTTAGAAATGTAGATGGAACCAATGATGCTTGGAAAAACCTTGCATATTATGTAAATGCTAATTATAGCTACAAGAATACTTATTTCCTTGAGGCTACAGTTTCCGCAGAAGCTTCATCACGTTTTGGTAAAGAAACTTCTGAAGGTATTAAGATGTTCGGAGTGAAGTGGGGTATATTCCCTTCTGTTCAGGCTGCATGGGTCATTACAAATGAGCCGTGGGTAAGAAAAACGAAAGGATTGGACTACTTGAAGCTGACATTGGGCTATGACGAAAGTGGTAATGACAACATTGACTATTCTGCAAGTCGTACTTATTTTCAGTCTCGCAACTTCATGAAGACTGCAGTTGGTTTGCAGCTTGTGAATATTGAGAACCCGGAAATACAGTGGGAGACTACTCGTCGTTTTAATGCAGGTCTTTCCGGTTCGTTCTTCAATAACAGAATACAGGCCGGAGTTGATTTCTATGTAAGCAACACAGATAATCTCCTTACTTTGGCATCTTTGAATTATATGGCAGGTCTTCAGTCATATTGGTGCAATGGCGGTTCTCTCCGTAATATAGGTGCAGATATCAATGTCAACGCTGTTCTTGTCAATACGAAGAACTTCAAATGGCAGCTTGGTGCTACTGTCGGTCATTACAAGAATGAAATCAAGTCACTGCCGGAAGGAGACTATATGACCAAGATATATGGTGCTGAGATTCTTACAAGTGTAGGACATGCAGCAGGTGTATTTTACGGCTATAAGACAGCAGGTGTATTTGCTACAGATGCAGAAGCAAAAGCTGCCGGAGTGGATGGTTATTTGAAATATCCTACAGGAGTGACAAGTGAGCCTTATAAATATTTCAAGGCTGGAGACGTTCATTTTGTTGATCTTGCCAATGACGGCATTATTGATGAGAAGGACAAGACTATCATAGGTGATCCTAATCCGGATATTTATGGAAATATTTATACAAACTTCAGTTACAAGCGTTGGTCTCTTGACGTAAACTTCAAGTATTCACTTGGAAATGATATCTTCAACTATCAGCGTTCTCAACTTGAAAGTATGAATGGATTCTATAATCAGACTGTTACTGCTGTCAATCGTTGGACGAATGAAGGACAGGTAACCAACATGCCTCGTGTTTGCTCTACTACAAGTGATGAGTGGGTGAACAACGAGCGTTTCTCTGACCGTTGGATAGAAGACGGATCTTACCTTAAACTTAAGAATGTGCGTCTTTCTTACAATTTGCCTTTGAATCTGAGTTGGATACAAGGTTTGACAATCTGGGGCGAGGCAAACAATTTGTTTGTAGTCAGCAAATATACTGGTTCAGATCCTGAATTTTCTTGTGGAAACAGTGTATTATATCAAGGTATAGATGCTGGTCTTCTTCCTCAGAACCGCAGTTTCAATATTGGAGTTAAGATTAACTTGTAAAGCAGGGAACATGTACTATTAGGTTCACAATCGTCTGAGCTGTATTGTTGATGGTACTATACTGTCATTTGTATAATGAATTGCAGATTGGACTTGTGAAAGTTTAATATACCAAATAAAGAAACAAAATGAAAAAGAAATCTATTATAGGAATGCTTTCACTGTCACTTCTTGTGGGTGTATCTTCCACTTCGTGCGAGGATATGTTATCCGTTGACACTGGTGACAAAAGTTATGTGAATGCAAATGATACCCTTTATTCGTATTGGGGTATAATGAAGTCTGTGCAAGACATTGCTGAACGTTATGTGATGCTTGGAGAACTTCGAGGTGATCTTGTTACCTCTACACCGTATATAACGGATACTCTTCATGCGATTGCCAATTTCGATGATCCGAAAGATGGCTCATGCAGTATGTTGAATATACGAGATTACTATAATGTAATCAACAATTGTAATCTTTATATTCACAATGCTGATACAAGTCAGGTGAAGAGTAATATCAAATATATGTTACCGGAGTATGCACAGGTACAGGCAATACGTGCTTGGACTTATCTTCAGCTGGTACAGAATTATGGCGAAGTGCCTTTTATCTCAGAACCGATATCGTCTCTTGATGTGATAAAGAACTTTGATTATGAGGCAAACCTTGTGAACAAGGATAATCTTGTAGACAGATTTCTGGAACTTGGACTTACAAAGTATGTTGACACAGAGTATCCGAATTATGGTAAATACAATAATGGTGCTACTGATATTGATGCCAGCTTGTCTTTCATTCCGGTCCGGGTTGTTTTGGGTGATTTGTATCTTCTTCGCGGTAGAGATGTCAATGATTACAAAACAGCTGCACAGTATTATTACGACTACCTGAAGGTTACGGGTTCCGTTGTCTTAGGAGATTATATAGGAGCTATAAAGTCAAGAAACACATCAACAGGGTTTAGTCCATTTGTGCCTCAAGGCTCTCAGTGGGGCGATTTCGCAAAAACATATACTAAAAGTGATGAAACAGAGGTTATTACATCAATACCAAGTTCTGCAAATGCCCAGTTTGGTACAATGTTGACTCGTGTTTCCGATATTTATGGTTATATAACAACATCAAGTCAAAGTACAGATGTAGGTACTAATGATGATGGTGAAGAAGAAGTTTCTACTTCCGGAGCAATCAGTGTGATGCCTACATACGATAAGGTCCAAGTGGCTCCTTCTGATGCTTATAAGGGACTTAGTGATGAGCAGACCTATGTTTATTATAACACGATTACAAATAAAAGAGAGGATTATACTTGTGGTGATGCCAGAATAATGCGTGCCGTTACAGAAAATATTAATGTTGAAGGTGAAGCATATACTATATGCTCAAAAGCGGCAAGAAGTACTACATTCAATTATACGATTCCGGTTTATCGCAAATGTTATATCTGGCTTAAACTTGCAGAGGCTATAAATAGAGCTGGTTTCCCACAGCATGCTTTTGCTATTCTCAAAGATGGATTGAATAAAAACAATACTCCTTCTATCGCTACAGTCATGCATGTGGAGAACGTGCTGGATGAAAATGGAGAACCTGTTTATGATGAAGAGGGCAAAGTTCTTAAGGACACTACTTATACACGTGAGATGCAGTATAACACTCAGGGAGCGTTGTACTATGTAGACAGTCTTGAGTACAAATCTTTCTTCCTTGACTTTACAGATGATGTATGGCAACTTAATTTTGGTATCCATGCTCGTGGATGTGGTTATGGAAGTTGGTCATACATTAACTCTCCGATTACAAATATCACAGGTAAGAATGATACAATATCTTATGCATACGATGTACTTCTTGCCGCACAGGGTGTAGATGTGAAAACTGCAGATAAGGAGGCTATCATCAATGCTGTAGAGAATATCATTGTCGATGAGCTTGCTCTTGAAACTTCGTTTGAAGGAAACCGTTTCCCAGACCTTGTTCGTGTTGCCGGTCATAAGAATGCTGCTGGACAGGATGGTACAAAATGGTTGGCTAACAAAGTAGCGAGCCGCAACATGCGTACAGACAAGAATGATCACACTGTGATAGTTGGTTCTCGTGACGAAGCTATTTATTCAAAACTTCTTGACACAAAGAACTGGTATTTTACAAAACCAGTCTGGAGTGTAAGATAACCGCACTTTGTGATATTTGAGTTCTAAAACTTGAGGTTTTAAGGTTTGAGGGTTATGACGTTAGTGATTGTAAACATTATAATCTTTTAATCTTAAAACCTCAAATTGTATAAGAACAATTATTTTATATCCGAGATTAACTATATAGAATTAAAATTTTACCCACATGAGACTTAAGAAATGTATTATTCCTTGTGCATTGTTTCTTTCTGGCATATTTCAGATGAGTGCACAGACGGACGTGACAAAGTATTTTTTGTCTAACTACGGTTTTGACGCGGACTTTGATTATTCTTCATCCAGTTCTGCCAGTGTGGCTCAGGAAATCCTTGAGATTCCGGGATGGACACCTAATTTTACCATTAATTACACTATTTCCGGTGTATATGAATTTGGATTCAAAGGTTCTTTTAACGGAGGAAGTGTTCCGGCTGTAGGCTATGAAGGAGAAGCTGGAGGAGGACTTGCTCTTTCTACAGGATGGGGCGAGACATTCGGCTATTATCAGACAGTGAGTCTCCCGGCAGGTACCTATACGATAAAAGCTCCTACTTACAACGGCTATACAGCCACAGCTGGTACCAGCGATTTGTCTTGGATACCTGATACGGGCACTAAAGTGAAGTCATCCGTCAGCAGTTATCCTTCCAATCAATGGACACTTGATGAGATAACTTTTACTCTGACGAAAGCTACCACCGGCAAGATTCAGGTGGGCTATGTTGCCGGTGCAAACGGTTCTGCTAATTCTGCCAATCTTGTAATTGATTATGTGCAGCTTCTTGTTGAAAATATGGATAAATCTTCTCTTGAGGCATCCCTTGCTTCAGCAAATAAGTTCTATGGTGATGGTACAGGCAACGGTGCATCAGACCTGAAAGCGGCAATTGATGAAGCTCAGACCGTATATGATAATGCAGATGCAGATGTGATAGCTGTGCTTGATGCGGTGGAAAAGCTTGATGCCGCTGTTGAGGCTTATCGTATGTTGAATGTAAGCGAGGAGAATCCACTTGACTACACATCATACATATTGAATCCTAATTTTGATGTTGATGGTACAGCAAACTGGACAAACTCAAATTTTAGTGTTCAGTCAAACAGTTCTTTTATAAAGAAGTCTGGTGTTGCTTATATTGAAAAATGGGTCGCTTCCGGCAATAAGGTCGGTGATGCAAGTATCAGCCAGCAGTTGACCAATCTTCCTAACGGACGCTATAAGTTGACTGTGGCTGCTCAGAATTATAATCAGGCTGTCACATCACAGAAATGCACTGGAGCTTATATTTATGCCGGTGATCAACAAGAACCGGTATATACTCCTGCTGACTATAGCGTTATATTTACGAATATTTCCGGTGAGGTTGAAGTAGGCTTCAAAGCAGAAAACGCATCTGGAAACTGGCTTGCTGTAGATAACTTCCGTCTCTATCTGATTGGTGAAATCTCTTCTTCCGATGTGTTGGCAGAACTTCAGCGCATTATTGCTGCAGCAGAGCCGCTTCTCGATAATATGATGCAAACAACTGTGGCAGCCCAGCTTCAGACTGCTATTGATGCTGCCAAATTGATTACAGAGGAAAGTGATAATGCTTCTGTACAATCAGCTGTCAAGAATCTTGAGGCAGCTGTAGAAGTAGCTAATATTTCCATTTCAGAATATAAAAAGTTGGCAGATGCCATTGCTGTGGCAGAAGAAGCCTATGATGCAGACCTTGAAGGGGCTGAGGATTTCAAGGCTGCTATTGATGCAGCTATCGCTTTATCAAAGAATGGTGATGCTACTTCTGCCGCACTTGCAGAAGAAATCGTTGTTCTTGAAAAGGCACAGCTTGCATTCAATATCTCAAATCCTACAGGAGCCATTCCTGTCGTGGTGACTAATCCGTACATTGCTCGCGGATGTAAGATTGCTTTCGGACGTGCCACATTTACTGCCAATGGTTCAACTATCAAGGAACGCGGATTCTGTTACAGTTCGGAGAACCGTGAACCTACTGTTCTTGATGAACGCAGTACATCTTATTATTCTCATGCAGGCAGCATTTACTATATGAAAGATATTAAGCCTGCTACTGTATATTATGTACGTGCATATGCTATTTCTGCAGGTAATCAAGTCGGTTATGGTGATGTAGTAAAGATTGTGACTCTTCCTGAGGCGAACTGCACATGGTCTTGGAATGATGGTGGTTCGGCAGCAGAAAATGAACGTTGCCGTGCAGCCATTGCCGAAGCAATGGAAGACTACAATTACTGTTCTGGTATTCGCGGCTTCCATCTTACAGGAAATTATGGTGCTGATACTCCTACTGCCGATTGCTCTTACGGAGGTTGGATGCGTATCGGTCCTAATCCTTCATATCAGCGTACAGGAACAGTCCAGCATGAAACCAATCATGGATTAGGTGTAGGTACTACTCCACGCTGGTCTAACAGTGCTGATTTGCGTCAGAATACAACTTACGGATATTGGCTTGGTCGTCGTGCCAATGAATTGGTGAATTTCCTGGAAAATACTTCAAATAATGAAGTGCGTGTCACTGGTGACGGTACGCACATGTGGGCTACTCATGCCAATGGCGGTACCTCTACATTGCTGAACTATGGTATAAACGGTGCTCAGGAGGATAGTGGCAGCAAGCTGCTTTATTTCGCTAATGCTTTGCTTACAGAATATCTTTGTGAAGATGGTCTTTGTCCTACATATTCATACGCTAATGGTATGCCTTGTTACACTTACAACTATGATGAAGACAAGAAATATTATATTATAAGTGAGGATGCCTCTAAAGGACTTTATGATGCTGGTTTCCTTTATCAGCGCAGCTCTGTAGCTATGGGATGGAAACCGTTTGAGACTGTCAATGATTCTGCTGCATGGTATATCGAGTACACCCCTTCAACCGGATACTACCGTTTTAAGAATGCTATGTCCGGCAAATACATGACCCATTCTTCTTCAGGAACAGCTGTTACCCTTGCTACAAAAGCAAATCCTTCTGCTACAGAGAACTTCCAGCTGCTTCCGGGCAGAGTGGATGTGGAGTTTGGTGATTCAGGTAATAAGTTCAAGACTTACGGTTATTGGTTTACTTGGAATAATGGTAGCAACAAATCTTTGCAGGCAAATAATTGGGCAAGTCGTACTGGTTATGGTACAAACTCTATTGTGAACTTCAATTTCTCCAATTCCGCTACAAGCCAGCGTTGGATAATTATAAGTGAAGATGAGCTTGAGGCTTATTATCAGGCTGCATCTATTGTAACGGGTATAGAAGAAGTTAATGCAGACGATACGACAGGTGAAGGAGAAAAGACAGTTGTCGGTATTTATTCTGCTGACGGTATGCGTTTGCCTCAGGCACAGACTGGTATTAACATAATCAAGTATTCGGATGGTACTTCCCGTAAAGTTGTTGTGAAATAATACTTGTTTCTGACATCTGATTTTTGAAATTGTAAGGTGTTGAGATTTGTTCCGTATGAGTACGATGATCTCACCACCTTACAATTTTTTTGTAGATACTTTTCGAGTAACGACTATTCACCCTCCTGCAGAGGGGTTCGGGAAATCTGGAGCAAAGGAAGGCTCAAATGGGGATTCCCCTACGTGAGTTCGGGGTAGCAAAAGCTCATGAATGCTGGTAGTCATTGTATTATTCTATGTCCTTAAATCTGAGAAACAATAAACTACAAGAAACGAAACAATGGCTGCCAACTACAAGGTTGTAGATGTTTTTTGCATTATTGATGAGTCAGACAAGGGGTAAGTATGAAATAGTGGAAAAAACTCTCTCTCCCAACCGATGAAAAGAAATACCGCAACCGCAATGCTTTCCTCTCAGACAGCGAAATCATGACCATTATTCTCCTGTTTCATTTCTGTATTTACCGCAAATTCAAGCACTATCGCATCCATTGTATCCGTGAGCATTAGGACATGACTTCCCCGATGCAGTGTCCTGTGACAGACTTGCAGAGCCGGAATACCGTATGCTCCTCAAAAGCTTCGCATCCAGTGATGCACAGACATAAGTTTCGTGGACAGTGCCATGACACAGGTATGCCACAATCCGAGAGAGTAAAAAAACATTTTTTGCAGTTCTGCAAACATGACAGGACCGTTGTCTGAATCCATTTTCACCCCACTGAATTCTATAATCAGCACTGTTGATTATAAAATCAGCAGTGCAGTTTTTACAATCAGCAGTGCTGATTATAAAAACAACAATGCTGATTGAAGAAAATTCCACGCTGAAAATAAGGTTTCTCCCCGTTGATTCTTTTTATCCGCCGCACAAGATTTTCAAATCAGTGGTGCAGATTTGAAGAAAATAGTATGGTGAATTGAGGATTTTGAGACCGTTTTAATCTGTGTGTAGTACGTTGGGGTACTTTTATGAAACATAACTTGTGTAGTCAATAAATTAGTATGATATTCGTCTTGTTTCGGACAAATGCTTTATTTTTGTATCCGAATTATGCGATATTCTTAATTCCGGATTTCCGGAACTGAAAATATATTGAAATGATGAAGATAACAGTATTAGGAAGCGGTACTTCTACCGGAGTACCGCAGATAGGATGTAATTGTGCCGTTTGCACTTCTTCGGATATACATGACAAGCGTTTGCGTTGTTCGGCATTGATCGAAACAGAAGGAAAAAGGATTCTTATCGATTGTGGTCCTGATTTTCGTCAACAGATGCTTTCCCTTCCTTTCTCTAAGCTTGATGCAATCCTGATAACCCATGAACATTATGATCATGTGGGAGGTCTTGACGATTTACGTCCGTTCTGTACCTTCGGTAAAGTAGATGTATATGCAGAAGATTTTTGTGCCCGTCATCTTGAAGAACGTATACCTTATTGTTTCACTCCTAAGGAAAAGCGTTATCCGGGAGTTCCTTCAATCAATCTCGTTCGTATATCCCCTCACAAGCCTTTCTCTGTTGGTGGAGTGGAGGTGATGCCTTTGAGAGTCATGCATGGCAAATTGCCTATTCTTGGTTTCAGAATAGGGCATTTCGCCTATATCACAGATATGAAGACTATTCCGGATGAGGAACTTCCGCTGCTTTCCGGCATAAAGATTTTATTGGTGAATGCATTGCGTCATGAATCACATCCAAGTCATCAGACAGTGGAAGAAGCCATAGCCTTTTCGCGTCGGGTTGGAGCGGAAAAGACATTCTTTATTCATATGTCCCATAATGTGGGTTTACATGCAGAAGAAGACTGTGTACTTCCTGAAGGGTTCCATTTTGCTTATGATGGGATGGAGATTGAATGGCAGTAATAGCAGAACAGAACCGCTTCGTTTATTTGTGTTCTCTTTCTTTTTTCCTTTCTTTCCATAGCTGGTAGGAGTTCACGGCATTATGCCATACACTATAGAATCCACCAGCCATAGCTGTGACAGGATTCATGAATGTGTATCCCATCCATATAGCAAAAACCGTATTCTTTTGTCCCAGACTTTGGGCGCATGATATTACGCATCCGTATTTTCTTCCTATGAATCGTCCTACGATGAATTGCAGTAGGCAACATATCAGCGATGCTGCTGCTATGCCGATTAGGTTGTAGATACTTTCATCACTTTTTACAATGGCCTTTGTTGTTACAGCTATAGCCAATGCCAATGATACAGCCCAAAGGTAAAATGCCAGATTTGTCTTCGACTTGATGAAACTGTGGAAACGAGGGAACAGGAATCTTACTCCCCATGCGAAGACAAGAGGCAGGATGAGAAGAGGGAATATTTTTCCTGTGATGATAAGAAATGAGGTGGTGAAGCTGATATCCGGATTGTTGGTCTCGTGAAGAAAGGGGACTATGGCTGACACCAATAGTGCTGTGACGATATTGATAATGCAGGTATAGCTGATTACAATACTTGAGTCACCTTTCAGTTTCATGGTGACAACGGACGCAGCTGTAGCAGTGGGGCATATAAGACATATCATCGCGCTTTCTATGATAACTCTTCCCTGCATTTCCGGACATAGTATAATCCATATCCCCAGTAGTGTGAAAGGGATGACTTGTATTCCGAGAAGTTTCAGCATCCATGCGTGTGGACGTAACTCACGGGGACTTACTTTACAGAAAGATACGAACAACATGGCGAAGATAAGTGCCGGTTGAATGATACCTATACATTTGTTGACAATAGCATGAGTCGTGTCAAAGACATGTATGTTTACATATACGAAATATGATATGGCTCCAGCCAGCATCGCTATAGGCAGAGTCCAGTTCTTGATGAATTTGATAATTGACATTGTTTTTTGAAGTGATGTTGTCTGTTTTTCTATTTTACACTTTAATTTCTCAAATTTTACTGTCGAGTATATCTTGCAGCTTTATCATTTCATCCCTATATTGAGCGGCAAGCATGAAGTCAAGTTCCTTTGCAGCCTTTTGCATCAGTGAACGTGTATGTTCTATGGATTTCTTCAGCTGTTCCTTATCCATGGCATATATAACAGGGTCTTCAGCAGCCTTGCCGGTTTCTTCTCCCGTAAAGGCTTTGCTCATATAGTCTGCTTTTCTGCCCTGCAATATGTCTGTCTGAGATTTTTTTATCTGCTTCGGAGTAATACCATGTTCTTCATTGTATTGCATCTGTTTGCTCCTTCGTCTGTTTGTCTCATCTATAGTCTTGCGCATACTCTCAGTCATTCTGTCCGCATACATGATAGCCATTCCGTTGACATTACGTGCTGCACGTCCTATTGTTTGTGTCAATGCTCGGTGACTTCTCAGAAATCCTTCTTTGTCAGCATCAAGGATTGCCACTAACGATACTTCCGGCAGATCAAGTCCTTCTCTCAAAAGATTGACTCCGACAACGACGTCAAACTCTCCCGCTCTTAGTCTATTGAGTATGTCTACTCTGTCGAATGTGTCTACATCACTGTGTATGTAGCTGCATTGGACACCGTTGTTTAGCAGATATTCAGTCAGCTCCTCAGCCATTCGTTTGGTGAGTGTGGTTACCAGTGTTCTTTCATTCTTTTCAATTCGCTTTTGTATTTCTTCCATGAGGTCGTCGACTTGATTCTCTGTCGGCCTCATTTCTATGATGGGGTCAAGCAGTCCGGTCGGACGTATCAGTTGTTCCACAATGACACCTTCCGATCGTTGCAACTCATAGTCGGCTGGTGTGGCACTGACATAGATGGTCTGTTTGGTGATGCTTTCAAATTCATCGAATGTCAGCGGTCTGTTGTCAAGAGCCGCTGGTAGTCTGTAGCCGTATTCCACGAGTGTAGTCTTGCGCTTGCGGTCTCCTCCATACATGGCTCTTATTTGGGGTATTGATTCATGGCTTTCGTCTATGACCAGCAGAAAATCATCAGGGAAAAAGTCAAGTAGGCAGTATGGGCGTTCTCCCGGTTCTCTTCCGTCGAAATAGCGGGAATAGTTTTCTATGCCGGAACAATGTCCGAGTTCACGTATCATTTCAAGATCATTGGTGACCCTTGTTTCGAGCAGATTGGCTTTTGCCCTGTCTCCGATTTCTTCATAAAATTTCAGTCTTTCATGCAAATCATCCTCGATTTTATGTATAGCAATCTGTGTCTTTTCTTTTGATGTCATGAATAAGTTGGCAGGATAAATGCGGTATTTGTCAAATGAGCTGATGCGATTTCCGCTTACAGCATCTATTTCTTCAATGGATTCGATTTCGTCCCATGCAAAGTTTATCCGAATCACTTTTTCATCATATGCAAGGTATATGTCCACATTTTCCCCTTTGACTCGGAAATGCCCGCGTGTGAGTTCGATATCATTCCTCACATATTGGCTGTCTACCAGTCTTCGCAGGAAAACATTGATGTCGATGCTCTGTCCTACGGCAATTTCCGTGATGTTTTCACTAAAATCCATAGGGCTTCCCATACCATAGATACATGAGACGGACGAAACCACAATGATGTCTTTTCGTCCGGAAAGCAATGCAGATGTGGCGGCAAGTCTCAGGCGGTCTACCTCATCATTTATAGCAAGGTCTTTCTCTATATATGTATCTGTTGCAGGAAGATATGCTTCCGGCTGATAATAATCGTAATAACTTACGTAGTATTCTACTGCATTGTTCGGGAAAAAACGCTTCATCTCGGTGTACAGCTGGTGTGCAAGCGTTTTGTTGTGACTGAGTATTAGTGTAGGCTTGTTGATGTTGCTTATGACATTGGCAACTGTGAAAGTCTTTCCTGAACCGGTCACTCCGAGCAGCACTTGTGCCGGAACTCCGTCTTTCAGACCTTCCGTAAGCTGTGTGATAGCTTCAGGCTGGTCGCCTGTGGGTTCAAATTCCGAAGTCAGTTCAAAAGCCATTGTATATAATATTTTTTTGTTTGTAAGCAAGATGGATAAGCTGATAAGCAATGAGCGGCCAATGATACAGTTGTCTGCTGTTTCAGCGGTTCTGTTCTCGAAGCCATTTGCCTTTTTTTGAATTTTGATAATCGGCAACGGGAATATACTGTGTTCTGCATTGCTCTTTATAATCTGCCTCCTTGTTGTATGAATAGAGGGGGCGGAAAAGTGTCATCTTTGTTTGGTGCCGCGAAATTACATATTTTTCTTTTAGTGTTGAATACTTTTATAGTCTAAATCATTGTTCTCAAACGCTTAAAAACTCAAAAACTCAAAAACATAGTTGCCTATATCGTGTTGAATGTGTAACTTTGCACCATTATTTTATAATTTTATATGAGAAAGGTATTTCTAATTGCGACAGTTGTTTCGGCTATGCTTGTTTCGTGCAACAGTTACAACAATTTGCTTAAAACAACTAATTATGACTACAAATATGAGGCGGCAAAAGAATTTTATGCAGCCGGACAATACACAAAGTCTTATCAGCTGTTAGAAGAGCTTGTGATGATTCTCAAAGGTACTGACAAGGCGCAGGAGTCATTGTTTATGCTTGGCATGTGCTACTATAATCTGGGTGACTATGAGACATCGACCATGTATTTCGACCGTTATTACAAGACTTACCCTAAAGGTGATTATACAGAAGAGGCACGTTTTTATAGCGGAAAAGCTTCGTTCATGCAATCGCCCGATTCCCGTCTTGATCAGACTCCTACATATACAGCCATCAACCAGCTGCAGGATTTCCTTGAGTTCTATCCGTATTCAAACCGGCGGGAAGAGGTCAATGACATGATTTTCCAGCTTCAGAACCGTCTTGTACAAAAAGAATATGATTCAGCCAAACTTTACTATAATCTTGGCTCATACGTGGGGAACTGTGCCAATGGAGGAAGCAATTATGAGGCAAGTATCATTACGGCAGAGAATGCATTGAAATCTTATCCTTATACATCTCTTCGTGAAGATCTTTATATCCTTATTCTGCGTGCCCGCTATCAGCTTGCGATGAAGAGTGTGGAAGAGAAAATTGACGAACGTTTCAGAGAAACTATAGATGAATATTACGGATTCAAGAATGAGTTTCCTGACAGTAAGTATATGAAGGAAGCGGATCAGATTTTCCGTCATTCAAATGCGAAGGTGGGCAAGTCTGTATAAGAATATTCCTGATAGGAGGACAGCTTCTCTTTTTTTGTGGAGAATAAATATAATAGTGCAATAAAATAAAAAATACAAATATGGATTACAAGAAAACAAATGCTCCTGCAACAACAGTCACTCGCAATCTGATGGACTTCTGCAGAGACACAAACAATGTTTACGAAACAATTTCTGTTATCGGCAAGCGTGCTAACCAGATTTCCGTAACGATGAAAGAAGAACTTTCAAAGAAACTGCAAGAGTTCGGGTCTACAAGCGATAATCTTGAAGAGATTTTCGAGAACGAGGAGCAAATTCAGATCTCCCGTTATTATGAGCGTCTTCCTAAGCCTACTCTTATTGCGACACAAGAGTTTCTTGAAGACAATATTTACTTCCGTAATCCTGCAAAGGAAACGGCAGAAAAGCTTAATAACAATTAACTTGAAAATCTTATTGGTTGGAAGATAAAGAATTGAAGATTGGTGACAGGTCTATGACACTGCAGACCAATCTTCAATTTGTTGAAATCAGAATCCTCAAACTGCTGATATTTTCAAATTTCTTATTTCCTGACATCCTGTATTTATTTTAATCTTTTATTTAATATGATTCAGAGAATCCAAACTGTATGGCTTGCCATTATATGTATGCTTTGTATTGCCGGACTGTGTAGTGGTGTGGCATATTATACAAGTGAAGGAAATACTGTGGCTGAGTTTTCAAATTTTACTTTTGGTGCAGAGAATGCGTTTAAGGCTATAGACTGTACCGGACCATGGGCATTGGGAGTGCTCCTGATATTAGTGCTTCTAATCTCTCTTGTAAGTCTGTTGCTGTTCAGAAAACGTATGCGTCAGTTGCGTTTATGTGTGTTTAGTTCTATTTTGCTGCTTGGATATATTGGAGTCTATGTATTCTTTTCGTATATCTATCAGCTGAAGCTTGAAAGTGTCGTATCCGGCATTTCTGATGTCAAGTTGCATATTTCTATAGCAGCTGTTTATCCTGTTTTATGTCTGATACTTAATGCCCTTGCCATACATGGAATAAGGAAGGATGAGGCATTGGTACGTTCGCTCGACAGGCTCAGATAATATACAGGTGTCACAGGTGTATTGTCCCTGTGAGTTTTATGTATTTGCCCTCCACCGGGATATGCAGAGCAGCATATCCCGGTGGAGGGCAAACTTTGTTTAAGGTAATGTTTTCCTATATATATAAAGCATCCGGCAATTGTTTTTTTGACTGACATATTCTAAAAACTTTATAAGCTATATTTGAGCTTGCTAAAGTTGAATAAATTATGTAAGTTTGCAAAATGAAAATGAGAAATATGATTAATCGTATTCAGAACAAGTATATTAGAAACAGATGATGAAGAAACAGGAACAGTACGATGCTATTGTGAGGTATTTTGAAAAGGAAATGCCTGAAGTTGAAACGGAACTGGAGTATGGAAGTCCTTTTCAACTTCTGGTTGCTGTAATATTGTCTGCACAATGTACGGATAAACGTGTGAATATGGTCACTCCGAAACTTTTTGCCGATTATCCTACGGCAGAAGTTATGGCGGAAGCCGAATCAGATGTCATATATGAATATATACGCAGTGTGAGTTATCCGAATAATAAGGCCAAGCATCTTGTTGGTATGGCGCGTATGTTGCTTGAAAGGTTCGGAGGTGAGGTTCCTGATACCCTTGATGACCTTGTACAGCTTCCGGGAGTTGGACGTAAAACAGCCAATGTTATTCAGGCGGTGATATTCAATAAGGCGGCAATGGCTGTCGATACTCATATTTTCCGTGTAAGCCATCGTCTTGGTTTGGTGAATGCAAAGTGTACTACACCCTATTCTGTGGAACAGGAACTGACCAGGCATATTCCGGGTGAATTAATCCCAAGGGCCCATCACTGGCTTCTGTTGCATGGGCGGTATGTGTGTACGGCACGTAGTCCGAAGTGCGATAAATGTGGTATCAGAGAATATTGTAAACATCCTTTTGTTAAAACTGTTTCTTGATGTATAGAAGAGATTTACAGGTATCTCCGATAAATGAAAAGGGTGTAAAAAAGCTAACTTTGATACGTTTTGACAAATCTTTATAATCTTATGTGGAAAGTTCTAATCATATATTTTTTTTGTGTTTATGGATTGCTTGAACGGCTTGTAGCACAGGAGAATGCTGTATTTACAGATAATCTGAAAAGCATACAGGTGGAGGTCAATGGCGAGTGGGGCGAACCTCCTGTTATGTTGCTTGGCGGAAACAATTTTGTGAAAGTTAGTTTTGATGATCTTCAGCACAACTATGTCAGATACACCTATAATATAATACATTGCAATGCTGATTGGAAACGTTCGGATTTGCTTGAAAGTGAGTATTTGAGCGGATTCAATGGGAACCGGATTGAGGATTATGGACAGTCGATGAATACGGAGATGGAGTATAATCATTATTCAGTGTGTATACCGAATGAAGATATAAAATTGATTGCCAGTGGAAACTACTGTATGGATATATATGCAGATGATGGCGAAGAGCCTGTGGCAAGAGCATGTTTTAGTGTATTGGATCCCAGAGTAGGGGTAGACATAACAGTGAGCGGAAATACTGATATAGATACTAACAAGTCGCATCAGCAGCTTAGTTTTAATATTAACTATCAAGGTTATCAGGCGAATAATCCTCAGGAAGAATTTAAGCCTGTAGTATGTCAGAACAGAAGATGGGATAATAGTGTGAGCGGGTTACGTCCTACTTATATGCGTATGAACCAGCTTATATACAGTCATAATCGTAGTCTCATATTCAATGCAGGAAATGAATACCGTCGTTTTGAAATTTTAGATGAGCGTACACCGACGATGCGTGTGGACCGTATGGTGTATTCTGCTCCTTACTACCATGCTGAAATTTTTACTGATGAACCTCGGCGCAATTATGTATACGACGAAGATCAGGATGGACGTTATTGGGTGAGGAATAGTGATAATGAGATGAATGAAACGGAGAGTGATTATTTCTTTACTCATTTTCGTCTTGAAATGCCGAAGATAGCAGGAGGAGAAGTGTATATCAATGGAGAACTGACAAATAACAGGTTGTGTGAACAATATAAGATGGACTATAACCTGATGGAGCATGTTTATGAGACTGTAATCCCCTTGAAACAAGGTTCATATAATTATCAATATTTGTTTGTGCCTGATGATGGCGGTGTAGGGCTTACCTCTTATACAGAGGGAGATTTCTATCAGACAGAAAATGAATATTATGTGTACGTGTATCACCGTGCGTTCGGGACAAGATATGACAAACTTGTCGGGTTTGGCAGGCTTCGATTCAAGAATTGAAGCTATAGTGAGTATGAATGTTTTTTCAAACAATATAAAGATTTTTATTGCGTGACAAGATATATTATCATTATATTACAACTGTTGGTGTGTTCTCTTTTTGCTGGAGCACAAGATGTAAAAGGAATCGTCAGCGACTATTTTGATCATTATGAACGTACTGATGCAAAGATTGCAAGGACGAGACTGAAGAGTTGCAATGTAGATGCAAGCCAAAAGAAAATAACAATAATAGCAGGAGGTGGTTTTCAGGAACAGCACTTCACTGAGCATGATGTAGACAGGATATATTCGGATCTTCGTTCGCTTCTTCCGAAAAAGCTGAAAGACTATAAGATACAGGTTGTTACTGATGACAGACCGATAGAAGAACTTGTACCGAACTTTTTCAGGAGTGGAAAGAAGGACATGGCGAGGTTATGGACGAGAACTTACGGCGGTGCTCCCTGGGTGAAGAATATCAGTCGTCCTTATTCTGCATCCTCGGGACTTGACGGTACACACATTTCTTTGTGGCAGAGTCATGGACGCTATTTCCATTCGGACAAGAATGAATGGAGATGGCAGAGGCCCCGTTTGTTTTGTACAACGGAAGATTTGTTTTCCCAGACATTTGTTATTCCTTATATTATACCGATGTTGGAAAATGCTGGAGCTGTAGTGTTTACTCCTCGTGAGCGTGATTGGCAACGTTATGAGGTTGTTGTTGATAATGACAATCCTCATAAGGATGGTATGTATATAGAAGGTGCGCGAAAAAAGTCAAACAAGAAGATATGGTATAATGCTGCGGAATATGGTTTTGCGAATACGAAGGATATCTATCTTCCATGTGATTCTCCGTTTACGTACGGTAAGTCACGCTATATAGCAACTACAAAGGATGAAAAGAATGAATCGTTTGCAGAATGGATTCCTGATATTCCGGACGAAGGTCGATATGCAGTCTATGTATCATACAGAACGTTATCGAATAGTGTGTCTGATGCGCACTACACGGTATATCATAAAGGAGGTATGACAGAATTTCAAGTGAATCAGAAGATAGGAGGAGGTACATGGGTCTATCTTGGTACATTTGAATTTGACAAAGGAACACATGATTACGGTATGGTTGTGCTTACAAACCGTAGTGAGGAGAATGGGGTGGTTAGTGCTGATGCTGTAAGGTTTGGAGGCGGTATGGGTAATATCGCACGTGGAAATAGTGTGACTGATTTGCGTACAAGCGGTTTGCCGAGATGGGCGGAGGCTGCTAAATATTCCGTACAATGGTATGGAATGCCTTATGAAGTGTATGGAGCATCGTTTGATGATGATTACCGTAATGACATTAACTGTCGTTCACAGGCTTTGAATTTATTGTCTGGAGGATCTGTCTATAATCCTCAGTGTAATGGACGAGGTGTACCGTTTGAACTTTCAGTCGCATTTCATACAGATGCAGGATTTTCGCGGACAGATGATTATGTTGGGACATTGTCAATATACAGGACTGACTTCAATAATGGTTTTACAGGTGCTGGACTTGATCGTTATGTGAATCGTGATTTGTCGAGTATGCTTCTTACAAATCTGTCGAGAGACTTGAAAAAATACGGATGGGCTGTAAGGCAATTATGGAACCGTAATTATGGAGAGGCAAGAGAGCCTATGGTACCTGCATGTATACTTGAAATGCTGTCTCATCAGAATTTTGCAGATATGAGGAGAGGATATGACCCTAAGTTCAAGTTTGATTTCTGTCGTTCTGTATATAAAAGCATTGTGAAGTTTGTTGCAACGGAGCACGACCGTAATTATGTGATACAGCCTCTTCCTGTAGAAAATTTTTCGGTGAGCTTGAATGAAAAGAAGCAAACGGCTGAATTGCAATGGACTCCTGTAAAAGATGAACTTGAGCCAACGGCTGAACCTACACATTATATTGTATATACTCGTTCCGGATATCAGGGATTTGATAATGGCATTATTGTTAAGGGTACATCATGTTCGATAGATCTTTTGCCGGATATGGTTTATTCTTTTAAAGTGGCGGCAGTGAATAAGGGAGGTGAAAGTTTTCCGTCAGAAACACTGTCGGCATGTATAGCATCCAAAAATGAAGGAACTATATTGGTTGTGAATGCTTTTACACGTCTTGACGGACCTGCTGTAATTGATACGGAAAGTGAACAAGGATTTGACCTTGATGCTGATCCTGGTGTACAGTATGGTCCCTTTGCCGGATTTTGTGGACGACAGTTGAGCTTTGATAAAGAGAATATAGGTTCTGAAACAAAAAATGGTCTTGGTTATAGCGGCAGTGAGTTGGAAGGTCAGATTGTCATGGGCAATACATTTGACTATGTTTCTCTTCATGGAAGAGCCATAAGATTGGAAGGTAAGCATTCGTTTGCATCTGCAAGTGAAGGTGCGGTTCTTCGTGGTAATGTTTGTCTGGATGATTATGCTATGGTTGATATGATATATGGTGTTCAAAAGGATTTTGACAGCAGAACGTCGCAGATGATAGAGAATTATTGTGGTAAAGGTGGATGTGTGCTTGTAAGTGGAGGCAATCTGATGAAGCGGAATGGAGTTTTGTGCCCATCTTTTCATGTCCGATATGGAGGAATATTGACAAATAAGCTTGTGGATGGTATAAACGGATGCGGACTTACATTCAGCATATTCAGAGAGATGAATCCTTTGTCTTACAGTGTTCCGTCGCCGGAGATATTGGAAGCGGATGATAAGGCTTTTGCTATGCTGTTGTACAACAATGGGCAGACAGCCGGAATAGCATACGATGGAACTGATTGTAAAACGGTTACATTAGGTTTTCCGCTTGAATGTATAGTTGAAAGTTCAGCTCGTGATCGTCTTATGGGAGCCATCATCAGTTTCCTGTGTAAGGAATAGGATTTATAACAGATTTATATACAACAAATAACATTTAATATGTACAGAATACAGAGCAATGCTTCAGGAACAAGAAGTATAGAGGTTTCAGAAGAGAATCTGCAGACAATAGAGAAGTATTCACTGTTTAAAGGACTTGTGCCAAGCAGTGGTATTGTTGATGAGGAAACACTTGACAAACTGAAATGTAATGTAAAGTCTTATATTATGAGGAATGAAGAGTGCAAAGATCTTGTTGACTTATGCTATAATGTGCTCTATCATGACAATATGAAGATATTTGGTCTGAAAGAACTCATCATGCTCTATGTAAGCTGGAGCGATGAACGTCAGGATGGAGAGGATATGCCAGACGAAGTTGTAGTTGCCGATGAATGAATACAGACTTATCGATTGGCTTCCGACAACAAAAAAGGAAGTGGAGTTGAGGGGATGGGATGAACTGGATGTTATCCTCTTCAGTGGGGATGCTTATGTCGATCATCCTTCATTTGGTGCGGCAGTCATAGGACGAATACTTGAGGCTGAGGGGTTGCGTGTGGCAATAGTTCCTCAACCTGATTGGCATGGAGACTTGCGTGATTTTAGGAAGCTTGGACAGCCTCGATTATTTTTCGGGGTTTCTCCTGGGTGTATGGATTCTATGGTCAATAAATATACGGCAAACAGACGGTTGCGTTCGGAAGATGCTTATTCGCCCGATGGCCGACATGATATGCGACCGGAATATCCTACCATTGTTTATACTCAGATTTTAAAGCGGCTTTATCCTGAGGTACCTGTGATAATTGGTGGAATAGAAGCTTCTCTCCGCAGGCTTACTCATTACGACTATTGGCATGATAGGCTTGAACCAAGCATACTTTATAGTAGTGGTGCCGATTTACTGGTTTACGGTATGGGTGAGAAGCCGATGATTTCACTTGCAGGCCTGCTTGCGGATCAGGGAAGAGAGGTGGACTGCAAGTTGTTTCGTAATTTGATGTTGCGTTTTCCGCAGCGTCAGACAGTTGTATTGTTGGCAGAAAAAGAAATCCCGCAGGGAATAAAGAGCTGTGATATTGTACTTCATTCACATTCTCAATGTCTTGCAGACAAACGTTGTCAGGCTGAAAATTTCCGTCATATAGAGGAGGAATCGAATAAGTATGAAGCACAGCGTATCATACAGGAAGTGAATGGGAAATATGCTGTAGTCTATCCTCCTTATCAACCGTTAAGTCAGGACGAATTAGACCATTCGTTTGATTTGCCTTATACAAGACTTCCTCACCCGAAATACAAAGGCAAGCGTATTCCGGCATACGATATGATAAAATTTTCTGTTTGTTTGCATCGGGGATGTTTCGGCGGGTGTGCCTTTTGCACTATTTCTGCCCATCAGGGGAAATTTATTGTTAACCGCAGCAAGAAGAGCATATTGAAGGAAGTGAAAGCCATTGCGAATATGCCAGATTTTAAAGGGTATCTCAGCGATCTTGGTGGACCAAGTGCGAATATGTATTCTATGCAAGGCAAGAATCTCGATATCTGCCATAAGTGCAAGCGTCCTTCGTGTGTACATCCGCAGATATGCAAGAACTTGAATACGGACCATAGTCAGCTGCTTGATATATACCATGCTGTAGATGCTTTGACAGGAATAAAGAAAAGTTTTATTGGTAGTGGTGTACGTTATGATTTGTTGCTGCATGACAGCGGTGATGAGCGAGTAAATAAGGCAAATGCAAGGTATGCTCGTGAATTGATTGTAAAACATGTTAGCGGCAGACTGAAAATTGCTCCGGAACATACTTCTGACAAAGTACTTTATCTGATGAGGAAACCTTCTTTCAAACTGTTTTATGATTTTAAGCGTATCTTTGATAAGATAAATAGAGAGGAACATCTGAATCAGCAGCTTATACCATATTTTATCAGCAGTCATCCGGGATGCACTGCTGAGGAGATGGCGGAGCTTGCTGTATTGACAAAAGATTTGAATTTCAAGCTTGAGCAGGTTCAGGATTTCACGCCAACTCCAATGACTGTAAGCACTGAGGCATGGTATACCGGGCTTCATCCATATACATTAGAACCTGTATTTTCAGCAAAGACACCGAAGGAAAAACTCGCACAAAAACAATTCTTCTTCTGGTACAAGCCAGAGGAGAGGAAGAAAATTATGGATGAGTTGCGGAGAATGGGACGAAACGATTTGATTGACAGGTTATTCGGTAAGAATAGAAGGAAGTTGCAATAAGGCAGGGTATACCCCAATAATGCAAAACCCAGACTATGGATAGAAATAAAGAGATGGAACTTGCATGGCAGTTCATCGAGAGTACTAATATAAGTGTTTTTCTGACAGGAAAAGCAGGCACTGGAAAGACTACATTTTTGCGTAGATTGAAGGAGTTTTCTCCCAAACGGATGATTGTAGTGGCACCTACTGGTGTGGCGGCAATTAATGCGCAAGGGGTGACTATACATTCTTTCTTCCAATTGTCTTTAGCTCCGTATGTTCCAGATATGAACTACAGAGATTCCAATATGTATTATCGTTTTGGAAAGGACAAGAAGAATTTGATAAAGAGCCTTGACCTTGTTGTCATAGATGAAATAAGTATGGTGCGTGCAGATCTGTTGGATGCAGTGGACTCTGTATTGAGAAAATATCGTGACCGAAACAAACCTTTTGGTGGGGTGCAGCTTTTGATGATTGGTGATTTGCAGCAATTGGCACCTGTAGTGACGGAAAATGATAGGGATATACTCAGTAGGTATTATGACACCCCTTATTTTTTTGGAAGTAAGGCTTTGGCGCAAATTCAGTATGTTACTATAGAATTGACAAAGATATATAGACAGACTGATGCCGGATTCATTGCCATGCTTGCCAATATACGTGATAATAATATTGATGCTGGCACTGTTGCACAGCTTAACAGTCGCTATATTCCGAACTTTATGCCAAAAGATAATGAAGGCTATATCCGCCTGACTACTCATAACTATATGGCACAGAGATATAATGATCAGAAGCTGGAAAGTATCAATGGTGATGAGTTTTGTTTTAAGGCGGAAGTGACAGGTAATTTCCCTGAACAATCATTTCCTGCAGAACAAAATCTTATATTGAGATGTGGTGCTCAGGTCATGTTCATTAAAAATGATGCTTCAGGTGCACATCGTTTTTATAATGGGAAAATAGGTGTGGTCACGAGTTTAAGTTATGATTATGTCCAAGTCAGATGTATTGGCGATGAGGCTCCCATCAATGTAGATAAAATGGAATGGGAGAACATGAAATACATGATAGATGAGACTACAAAAGAAATTAAGGAAGAAGTTGATGGTACGTTCAGACAATTCCCGTTGCGGCTTGCATGGGCAATCACAATACACAAGAGTCAGGGACTGACTTTTGATCATGCAGTGATTGATATAAATGATGCTTTTGCACATGGACAAGTATATGTGGCATTAAGCCGGTGTCGTTCTCTCGAAGGTCTTGTGTTGGCAAATCCTTTAGACATAAAATCTGTGATAACAGATGAAAATGTGGGTCGTTTTATTGGAACGGAGCTGGAAAAGGCTAAATTGGCAGAAAGCAGGCTTGCTGATATGCGTTACGCTTATTTTGTAGCTTTACTTGACGAGTTGTTCGACTTTACGTCAATGAAGTATGAATTGAATTACTTGGTCAGGGTTATGGAGGAACATCTCTACAAACTTTATCCGGATTTGTTGAATGGATATAAGAATGCACTTGTGTGTTTCGAAACAAAAGTGTTGGATATAGCGATGAAATTCCGCAAGCAATATATGGCAATACTCTCTGCTTCGTCTGATTATACCAATGATGTTTTGCTTCAGGAACGAGTGAAGAAGGCGGCAGGATATTTCTGTGCGACTCTTTGCACGATGTTCAATACTCTTGTTCCCTCCTTATCGGTGAATATTGTGAATAAGGCTGTAAAGAAGCAGTTTGTAAATGCATCGGATGCATTCAAAATGACTTTGAAAACTAAATCTGGTGTATTAAATAAAGTGGCTCAGCACGGATTTTCTGTACGGAAATATTTGAACGACAAAGCAGTATCAATGCTGGATGAAGATGAAACAAATACTTCAAAACAAAAAAAGCAGAAGGAGCCTAAAACCACAAAGATAAGTACCCGCCAGATCAGTCTGAATATGTATCATGAAGGCAAGAATGCTGGTGAGATTGCCGTAGAGAGAGGGCTGAATGTATCTACAATCCTGAGTCACCTTGCTTCTTTCATTTCTACAGGAGAAGTGGAGGTTTACGATCTTGTATCTGTTGAACATGTGGATATGATCAATCAGGCAATAGCGAGAGCGGGGGATGAATTTTCTTTGAAACAATTGAAGGAAATGCTTCCGGAAGAAGTGAGCTATGATGAGATTCGAATTGTGATGAATCTGCATAGGCAACACTCGGATTTATAATATTACAGAACTTATGTCTAAAGCATCAGAATTAGGGATACTCGGAGAAGAACTTGCTGGTACTTTCCTTATGAAAAGGAAATTCCGGTTGCTGCATCGCAATTGGAATCGGTATAAAGGGTATGAGATTGATATTGTGGCACAATACCGTGGAATACTCCATTTTGTAGAAGTAAAGACACGTATGGCATCTGATTTTTGCAGTCCTTTTGCTGCGGTGGATAGACATAAGATGCAGCATATATACAGTGCTGTGTATCATTATATGAAGTTATATCGTATCGATGAGAATGAGCCTTGGACGTTGGATGTAATTGGTATAACTTTCAATAAGGATGGAACGTATAAACTGGAATTCAGGGAAGATGTAGGCAGTTTGCTCTGACGGATATAACCATTCGGGTCTTTTTATAATCTCTCTTCTCTCCAGATTATTTTATTACAAATATATATAAATTGATAAATTCAATATAATAACGATGAAAACAATAAAAGAATTATTGCGTATAGGTAATGGACCTTCGAGCAGTCATACAATGGGACCAAGGTTTGCCTCAGAAAAATTTTTGGCGAAACATCCCGATGCGGCGCGTTTCGAAGTAACCCTTTATGGTAGTCTTGCGGCTACAGGCAGAGGACACCTTACCGATGTTGCTATTGTTGATGCTTTTGGCTCTGAAAATAAAGTAGATATAGTATGGCAGCCTCGCATATTCTTGCCATACCATCCTAATGGAATGACATTCAAAGCAATAGATTCAGAAGGTAATGTGATGGATGAGTGGACGGTATATAGTGTGGGTGGAGGAGCACTTGCAGAAGAAGGTGAAAGTATACCACAGTCAGATGATATATACGATATGGAACATCTAAGTGATATCTTGCAATGGTGTAAGCGTTACGGACGTTCTTATTGGGAATATGTGGAAAAATGTGAAGGAACAGAAATATGGGATTATCTTAGGGATGTGTGGCACACTATGTGCGAATCGGTAGAGAGCGGGCTGGAAGCGGAAGGTGTACTTCCCGGACCTCTTCATTTACAACGTAAGGCTGCTGCATATTATATTAAGGCAAGCGGGTATACGGCATCGCTTCATGGGCGAGGACTTGTTTTCTCGTATGCCCTTGCAGTGAGTGAAGAGAATGCAGCCGGAGGGCGTATTGTTACAGCTCCTACATGCGGTTCCTGCGGTGTAGTTCCTGCTATATTGTACCACTTGTGGAAAAGCCGTTCGTTTAGTGAGACACGGATACTCCGTGCCATTGCAACAGCCGGATTGATAGGTAATGTGGCAAAGCATACAGCATCCATATCCGGAGCTGAGGCAGGATGTCAAGCCGAGGTGGGTGTAGCATGTGCTATGGCAGCTGCAGCAGCTTGTCAGCTTTTTGGTGGCAGTCCGGCACAGATTGAATATTCTGCAGAAATGGGATTGGAACATCATCTTGGAATGACTTGCGATCCTGTATGTGGAATGGTTCAGATTCCTTGTATTGAGCGTAACGCTTATGCTGCAGCCCGTGCAATGGATTGTAATATTTATTCTTCATTTTCAGATGGCAGCCATCTTGTATCTTTTGATAAGGTCTTGTCTGTTATGATGCAAACCGGACGTGATCTTCCTTCTATCTACAAAGAGACGAGCGAAGGCGGACTTGCCAAAAATTATGAAAGAATGCTATAACCGTTATGTCTTTTTGCTGTATGCCACCCATATATATGGGATGAGGGTAACATAGTAAAGCGCAAGGTACAGCATTTTTAGGGCTGACGTTTCATCATGGTACAGTAAAGATAGTACATGTGTATACTTTGCACATCCGATAAGTTGAGCGGCTGTAAACATTGTAAGAAAATATCCGGATGCGGCATTGATGAGCTTAGTATGTGCAAGTATAATGTCGTGCATAGTGATGAATCGTCCTGAAGTATATCCGTATCCGTTTCCTGCAATTAGTGTGAGGATAAACAGGAGTCCCGGAATACTCTTGCTGAAAGGGGAGTTTTGTAGTGTTCCGAATGCATTGAGGAGTATTGCTCCCGGCAGGGTGACCAGACAGAGGATGAGCAGGCAGAAAACAGCCATGATTGTAAGTGTGAACAGCAAAGCTCTTTTCTGTTTCAGTGATGCTAAATGGGTGAATGATGTAAGTATACCTGATTCTGCTATGACACTGACTCCTGTCATTAGCAGAATAACTTCAGCAAGAGGGGCTGATGTAAAGTTGGTTACAATATTTGATGCAGCCCAGCGTATACCGTCGGCACAGAGAATATTCTCCATGCCGAGATTGTATACATTGCCTACCCATGACAGAAATGCCAGTATCAGGACCAGACATGCCGGTATCAAAGGCAATTTGTTGAGTAGCGTGTGTATGTATGCCTTATTCGTCATCAGCTTCAAGAGTGTCAATGTCAATAATACGTAGTTCCAAAGCTCTTGTTACGAGACGGGTGGCATTAATACTTCCGGCTGTACGTTCTGCCGTGGAAAATAGTCGGGATACAAGGTCATTCTGCCGTTTCTCAAGCGATTTCACCCCGAAAGGCATTCCTTTCAGATTGGTTATCATTTCTTTTGTGTATCCAAGAGCAAGGTGGCGCAGCAGACGTTCATCATATTCATCAATATCATAATCTATGATAGCGTCCTGCCGTCTGCTCTCGTTAAGTACAGAATTCCGGAAGCGGCTGATAATCTTTTCAAGTATAGGCTGGTTGAATACCATCCGCTTGCCGTCAATAACACTTTGTACATCTCCCTTAGTAAGCAGTTCGCCACTTTTTAGGATGATACCGTCAGCACCGGCATCAAGTGCATCAACCCATAGCTTCTCATTCAGAATCTCACCTGTGAATATCAGTACATGTATGTCCTTGTATTTTTTTCTTAATTCCCGGCAGATATCAACTCCCACGGTTGTAGAGCCTCCCAATCCGAGATCAAGTAAAACAAGATTAGGTGTGTGTATCTTCAGCAGTTCCCATAATTCGTTTTCGTTCATGGCTGTTCCCACCACTTCTGCTTGAGGAATTTCATTACGGAATATTTCTTCTGTTCCTTTCAGTTCCAATTTTACGTCTTCTACAATTATAACTTTGAATTTGTCCATATTTTTGAATCCTTTTTCTGTTCTTTATGTTGGTGAATATTAGCTGTTCCTTTTTCTTTCCGGGATAGTGAAAACAATGGAGAGATGTTCTCCGTTCCGGTTCTTTTCTGCATAAATCCGGCATCCCCTTTGTCCTACATAATCATCATGTTCGCGTATAATCTGTTTGCATATCAGATATTGTGCGTATAACAGTTTATCGGAATTTGCATCATACCTTATGTTGTCTGCATAAAATATATGTTGCGGATTGTCTATATCCGGAACAAGGCGGCTGTCTGAATATGTGAAAACCACAAATCCGTTTGAACGTCTGAATGTCAAGGATAACTTACCGTTCGCTTTGTGTTCGTAGGAGAATGACAGAAGATTGTCAATCAGATATTCAAGCATTTGTATGTCTCCTATGACAGATAAACCGTCTGTATCCCCTATATATAGTTGTAACTGTATATGGTGCTTTTTGTTGAGCTTTGCCACATTGTGTTCCGTATATGCTGCAAGAACAGATACATCGATTGTTCTTCTTTTGAACACAACCTTGTCCAGTTGGCGCAAGGCGCAGGAAGAAAGTAGCATGAATGTCTCCTTGTAATAGCTGATAAGTTCGGATATACTCTGCAACTGTTCTTCAAATGTCTGTCTGTCGGAATAATTTCTGCGCATACAGTCAGCAATCAGCTTTATCTTGTTGGGATAGTACATGGTTTCATGTTTAATGGTGGAGAGACAGTTGTCAAGCACCATGTTCTGTACATGGATATTATTGGCTTCCAGTTCAGCTCTGTTTTTATCGTCTTCAAGTTGTTCGATATTTTGCTGCCGGGTATTTATTTTTATCAAAGAATAATAGAAATGTATAGCTGTGAATTGTGCGATAAGCCGGAATATCGGTTCTTCATTCTCCGACAAGTAAGAGTCGTGCATGACTATTACTATAGCTCCGAAAGTGGTAGTCCCCTCTTCTGTCTCCATTGTCAAAGGATAGGCACGGAAACGCCCCCTGCCTTTTATTACAGGCTTTGCTTCTTTCATGCATATATTCATTATTTCTTTCACTATGTCCGGATCTGGACAGGATTGTGAGAACTCACAGCGAGCCTTGTTCCCCTTTTCATTGATGATACATAATCCTATTCCGTCAGCCATCCGTATGTCGCTGATTCCGTGAAGCAGCACATCTGTCTCTGTGTGTTCCTTCAGAGCGAACAGACGGCCGTTGAATTGCATCAGTTGCCTCATATTGAAGACTGGGAGTATATGATGTCGATAATAAATGAGATAGTATACGAGAAGCCCGGAAATAAAGAAAAAAACAAATATGATGAGAATCGTTTGTTTATTGGTGTTAGTCTGCCTGATGGCATTGCAGTAATTTTCAAGATTCTTGTCTTGTGCCATCAACTTGTACAAACGTGTATATATCTCATTGTTGTATGTGTACAGATGCCATTTGTTCAGTGCCAGTGCTGCAATTGCACCCTCGTTTCTTATATCAAGGATTACATGATAATCTGTATTGAATCCCTTATTCCAAAGTTCTATTTCCGGCATATATGTGTCTCCCTCCATGACCATGAGTTCAGTGCCTTGAGGCACTTCTTGGAGGTAGTATTCATTTAGAGCCATTCGTGCCGAGTCTATGTACAGCAGCGCATCCGAATATGCACCTTCCACATTAGCATAATATGCCGAGTCTGCATAGTGAGACGCTTTATGAAGAAGTGGATTGTCAGAAGTCCACTCATATATGTCTTGCATACTGTTTTGAGAGTTGGAGTCATTACATGAGATAGTACCGAGACAATATGGTATAACAATTGCCAGCATACATACAAAGCGCATGATTCCCTTTGGCAGGCGGAAGAAGAAGCGGCTTCCTTGACTGGGAGTGCTTTCAATTCCGAATTTGCATACAGAAAATAGTTTACTTGTTTTACGGTACTTTTCTATAATGCCTTTACAGTTCATAAGTCCGAAGCCGTACCCTTTGTTTTCCTTTAATTCTGGATTTTTTTCAATATTTCCTATATGTGTCGGGTCATATACTTTCTCGCCACAGATTAAATCTATCTCTTCTGCCGATAATCCACATCCTGTATCCTTGATAGATATTTCTACATATTCATCAGTTTCTTCAGCTTTCAAGTATACGCAGCCTCCGGAAGGAGTAAATTTTCTCGCATTGTCGAGCAGCGTATTCATCATGAAGAGAGTCAGAGCCTTGTCAGCTTTGATAACAGCTGAGGTCGGTTCTATTTTCAGAGATATATGTTTATTGTCAAACGCGTTTCTTCCTTTGCTTAGGGTGTGGAATAAGCTGTTCAGTTCAAAGTTCTCAATATGAAGACTGACCGTACCTTGTTTCACCTTTATCCAATGCGTCAACACGTCATTATATTCATTTATCTTGTCGATAAGTTCACTGATATACAGAAGTTTCTCCTCTGCCATAGTGCGATTGTGACATTTTTCCAATTTGTTGATTTCATTCATTGCCCGGTCAAGAAACGGAGTGATGCCGTAGACAATGGACAGACAAGCTCTTTTATCAATGTTGGCACGCTTGTTCCCGGCTATATTCATTTCGTGCATACATTGTTCTTCTTCTATACTTCTTCCTTTATCTTCAAGCGAAACAAATGTTTCGCCAATTTTTACAGCCCAGCGAAAGAACACTCTGACAATGTTCAGCAATTCAATGTCGTATGGTTTAAGATTGCCGTTTTCTTTTTCCCATCCTTTCCCTGCATCAGGAAATATACGTACGACATCATTGTCTATCATGTGATGAATGTAATCAGTTATATCATCTTTGTCTGTGTTCTCTGTCGGGATGGAAGTAGTCAATTTATGGCATAGTCTGGTAATATCCGAAAGTTTGTCCGCTTGATACTTGCTATGCTTTTTCATACGTTTGCTCATTCCTGTTACCACGAAAATCAGTATGATGATGAATATTCCAACAAACATTAACATGGCATTGGTCTTTTTCTCTTCCATGGCCAACGTCTCATATCGCTGTTGTATTTTCATGTCCTGACGAGTCGCATCAAGAATATCCAGATAGATATTTCTGTTATAATCCGATTCTCTTTTCATTCCCATAGCACTGTATACTTTACTCAAATGCTCTCGTATACTTGCCATCCATTCTGGGACGGTGATGACGGAAGAGTCTGCAATCCATTGCATTTCTGTGGATATACTGTCGCAATATTGTACAAATGGGTAAAGTCTGTCCTCTGTCTGGTTGTTCAGACTTGTTTTCGTATTTGTATCTGTTTTTTTGTGTTTCTTGCCAGTACAATAGGTCGCATGATGCACATTCACATACTCCAATGCCTCGGTGATGGATTTCAGAGCTTTTGTATAATTGTGTTGTGACAAGTACAATTCGGAAATTGTAATATAAGCCGCCGATGCATGGAACATGCTGCCGTAGTCATTCAGCAATCTCAGTGACTGTTCAGCCATGAAGCGTGGCATGTCAGGAACGTCGATGCTGTCAGCATGAAGTATACCTCTGATAAACATAAGCCTTCCTGTGTTCAGAGAGTCGGCATTAATGAAACTGTCGGCAAGTGCCTGCATAGCCAAACCTTCGAAAAGAACAAGTCCTGATTGTCTGCTCAGAGCAAGTGTACGTACAAGCATTCTTTCCTCTTCTTCTTTTGTGTTGTTGATGCCGGAAGATTTTATTATTCCTCCCGATCCTACTAAATAGAAATAGGATGTAAGCTGGGCTGAATCATTTTCAATCATGTCGAAATGAGTCGTTACATTGTCTATTTCTTCCGCTGCTTGTTTTTCTTGCCGTAGGTAATAATAATAAGTCGAAGATACAAAATGAAATTCACTTTGAGCATAATTCCATAGCCGCATCTGTCTTGGTGTCATGTATGCCTCTTCTTTACGTATACGGCTGATGCGTTTCTGTGCGCTGTTATGATAATCATAAAACTCCTTGTTTGCTGATATGCGTTGGCATATTTTCATCATACCCACATCTGCAACGAGCATCAGAAGTTCATTGTCGGAATTTTCAAGAACGGTAGAGAATAGATTCCGTGCATCTGCATAATCCATTTGCATGAATCTGACAAAGGCAAGGTGGCAGAGAGCTTCGTTTTTTCCGTCAGTATAGCGATGTGATTCTGCCAGAGCTTTTCGGGCATTCTCTTCTGTTGAATCAAGTGAATGGTAGCGATTGTCGTATGCAGCCATATTGAGTGAATCGACATGCCTATGTGTATCCGTCGTTATGTGATAGTCACATGCCGGAAATACAAAGGCAACCAATAATATAATGAGTATAGATGTCAGATTTAGAATGATTTTCACTTTCTCCGAATTTCATTTTTATACAAAAATAGCGCATTATCGTGACTTTTATGCTATAAGTGCCTGTTTTTTGAAAAATGTAATGTATATTAGCATCCGGTTTTCAAACTATAACAGGATTATGAACAATATATATTATAACCAATTGGTAGAACTTCTGGCATATAAGCCGGAGGGTATGAAATTGTGTAGTATTGTGAAATATATATATAACTGTAATTGCAGTTTGTTTGAAGACACAGATCTTTACCGTCAGATATACTCCAATGTGCGATGGTTCCTTTGGTCACAGAGCAAGCAGAAAGACTCTCCGTTTATGAGAGTGAATGGCAAGTGGGGAATGTATGGATTGAAGAAGAACTTTATGGTGCAACTTGAGTTATGTTTTGACAATTGGGAATATGATACCATACAATCTAAGCCTGTCAAGAAAAAGGTTGAATGCAAGCAGCAGAGTTTGTTTGAATGGTAAATATTAAGAGCTGAATCGCTTGCTCAAAAAGTTCGGCTGTGCATTGGTTTATTTGTCGAATAAATGGCTTTACGTAAGAATCTCATCAACCAACTTTATTACAGTATCTCCCTTGCAATCCATGCACACGCTTCAGCATCAGATAAAGCATGATGATGATTGTCGAGTCGGTAGCCGCATCGGGCTGCAACGGTATGCAGCTGATGGTTGGGCAGATCGGGGAATACTCGCCGCGATATGCGGAGAGTGTCTAAAAACTCATATTCAGGATAGTCCATCTGGTATACACGGAATACTGCTTTCAGACAGCTTTCATCGAAAGGACGGTTATGTGCTACGAGCGGCAGTCCCTTAATCAATGGCTCTATTTGTTTCCATACTTGGGGAAATACAGGAGCGTTTTCTGTATCCTCACGTGTGAGTCCGTGCACTTGCGAGCATCTGTAGTGGTAGTAGTTTGGTTCGGGATTGATGAGTGAGTAGAAAGAGTCTGTGATTTTACCTTCTCTGACTATCACGATTCCAACAGAGCATACTGATGAACGTTCGTTGTTGGCTGTCTCGAAATCTATAGCGGCAAAGTTTTCCATCTTTTTTATTTTAATCTTTTTTGCTGTCGCTTTCTTGTACTTATATATGAATTGGCATACACATATCTAATTGGCAAGAAGAAAGTCTTTATCTTTGCTATGCAACATATCAGTAAGGCAAATGTAATCTTTTGTTTGCTTTTGCAGATTTGCAGTATTGAATTCAGCGTCTTTCTACTGTGATTTTTATCGTTCAGTGATAAACACCGGGTTTCAAATGCAAAGTTACATCAAAAAAACGATACATCGACATGTTAGCTTTCTTTATCAACAGGATTGATTTTAAGTATGGTCCTCTATCGTTTGGAGTGTGTTTGATAACTTCTGCAAGATGTGTTTCTGTCAGTTATCCGTTTGTTTCTTGTGGTTTCAACTATCAAGTGTAGTTTCATGAACACATTATAATAGCTCTGAGTCCAAAGTTGAAAACACGTTTAATTCCTTGATTTTATATTTTTCCCTATGCCATAAAGGTCGAAACAATGCATTAATTACGTGAGTTCGGGATAAGGACAGTCCGGAAAAATTTGAACTGACAGTAAAAAATAGAGTTCCAATATATCAGCTTTGCCTTGTCGACAAGGGATTTGACACTATTCCGGATTGAGGTATAGCAATATCTGTGCTTGTTGCAGGCTTCTTTATTGTATGCATCCTAAAGGTCGGGACAGTACGTAATTTTCTTGAACCGGCAGCATTGATTTGAAAATCCTGTGCAGCGGATAAAAAGAATCAGTGGGGAGAAACCTTATTTTCAGTGTGTAATTTTCTTCAATCAGCATTGTCGTTTTTATAATCAGCACTGCTGATTGTAAAAACTGCACTGCTGATT
>JAAGKN010000970.1_pt1 | contig 82497 bp, 72 predicted proteins | sample 6206371 | NCBI WGS metagenome assembly JAAGKN01 (sample SAMN11533720, study PRJNA540317) | gut metagenome | isolation source: fecal pellets from male and female animal of same cohort | host: Peromyscus leucopus | place: USA:CA | collected 2017 | reverse complement strand
TGCTTTGTCGTCAGTCAGGAAGGAAAGCCTCTGATGCCGACAAACAGCCCAAGAAAAGTAAGAAGGCTTTTAAAAAGCAAAAGGGCAAGGATATTCAAATACCGTCCTTTTACGATTCAGCTTCTTTATCCAACAGAAAATGGGACACAGGAAACTGAATTATGCATGGATACCGGCTATCAGCATATCGGATTGTCCATTAAGACTGAAAAGAAAGAATTGTACAGTGCTCAGTATGACCTCCTTCCGGATGAAAAGGAACGGCATATGGCAAAAGCACAGTACAGAAGAAGCAGAAGGAATCGCCTCAGACACCGCAAGCCACGTTTTGAAAACCGAAAAAAAGAAGAAGGCTGGCTTGCTCCTTCCCTAAAAAATAAAGCAGACAGGCATATAGACTTGGTGAAGATGTTTTCTTCCATATGTCCTATAAGCAAAGCCGTGCTGGAAGTTGGGCAGTTTGATACGAATGCTCTTCATGCCATAGAAGCCGGAGAAAAACTCCCTGAAGGAAAAGACTACCAGCAGGGGCTGATGTATCAGCACGATACGTTACGGGAGGCTGTATTCCAAAGAGACGCACACACCTGTCAGGTATGCGGGAAGTCCGCTTTTAAGGACAAAGCTATATTATGTCTTCATCATATCGGCTTTAGATACCATGACCGAAGCAACAGAAGCAGCAACCTTCTGACTGTCTGTACGAAATGCCATACGGCCGCCAATCACAAGCCAAACGGAAAGCTTTGGAACCTGAAGCCTGCACGGACAGTCAAGTCAGCCGCCTTTATGAATACTGTCAGATGGTACATCTATAAGGAAGTTAAAAAAGTACTTTCAGACGTAAGAATTACTTACGGTGCATCAACCAAAAGGACAAGACTGGAACGAAATATTCCGAAAAGCCACGCAAACGATGCTTACTGCATAGGGGAATTTTTCCCTAAGAAAAGATGCAGTACTCTATTCTTCAAAAAGAAAAGAAGAAACAGCCGGGTACTGGAAAAATTTTATGATGCCAAATACATCGACAGCCGGGACGGAAGCGTAAAAAGCGGAAGTCAGCTGTCGTGCTGGAAGGACGAATCGAAAGACACCACGGAACAATCCAAACAGTCTTAGAAAATACCGCCTTCAAAGGGCGGAAACGAAAGGCGGTAATATTTCCAAAGGACGCAGACAGATACGAAGAAAACGATATCCTCTGCAGCATGGAGACGTGGCTTGTTATGAGGGCAGGAAGTATATCTTATCCGGAACACAGAATTTAGGAACCAGAGTTGTATGGTACGATAATACGACCAGCAGACAGGTCAGTGCTGCTATCACTAAGATTAAGTATTTATATCACCAAGGAGGATGGGAACGATATGCTTGAGAATAAAAGTATATTGGCTCCTCCCGCCACTAAATCTGAAGATTTAGATGGGGGTATTCTTCTTTAGAAATGATAAAATATAAGTATAAAAAAAGGAGGTGTTTTATGCAGAATATCCTTATTTATCTGGGAAATGCCTGTATCGCACTGTTTTACCTTTTTCAGGTTTACTTCTGGTATATCGTGATGTTTGTTCTTTTTTTTGTCATGGCTATGACAGAATACAAAGAAAAACAGCATTTATTTGTAGATGACGAACGAAAAGTCGTATAGGAGGGGAAATGGCAATCAATAAAGACTATACAGCTTCCCGCTATAAGACATCCATGGGAAAACAGAAGGCTTGGGAACTGTTTAAAATATTTACTTATTATCTTGTTATGTTCGTGATGCTCTGCATCAATGTTTATTTTTATGCCTATCTGGGAAGAAAAATCGTATTGTTTGCTGTACTTTTTATGATTCTGGCAGCTCTTATTTCATATGGAATGGTTCCGACAGAACGGCCGAACATGATTGTCAGCATGAAGCGAAACCTTTTCATTTATCTTGGGGTTCTTCTTCTGGCATATTTCGTCCTGTACCTTTTAAATTCCATTGATGTCAATCAGTTTGGAGTTTCATTGGGACTGAATGCCGGACAGACGCAGGCCAATGCCGCTGCCGGATGGGTAACCATGATGCTTCAGTTTGCAATGATAGGAATACCGTTTGCGTTTATTTCCTATGAAGTAAAACGAATCTGGACATATTACGGTTTTGGATTTGGCCATGTTACTAAAAGAAAACGTATGGAACAGCTTCAAAAAAATATCGTGCGTTAGGGGGTGAAATTTGAGTTTTACAGATACATTCAAAAACATCGCTAATTTTCATCCGGATACAGATACTTATGATATGGATGACCTTATCATTCATAAAACTTGGATTGAATTTTCCGGAAATCAAATGAAATATCTTCTTTTTGATTTTAACCGTGAAGTAGCAGACGGAATGTACGACCATGTCTTTAAAGCCGTAAAACTTGTCAAAATCAAAAGAGTTCCAAAAAAAGACTTGACGTTAGGTACTTTTCTGCAGATGCAGGAAGGTGTCGTAACCGGATATTATCAAAATCAAATCAATTTCATTCAGATTCTGGCCAATATCATAAAGCCAAAACGGCTGGGGCTTATTTTTGCATACGGAGTGCAGGCAGTATCAGATACTTCCATCGAAGAAGCCAAACTGATGGCAGATGAACAGATGGAAGCCGCTGAAAGAATCATTACAGGTACATTCCGTACTTTGGAATTTGTCAACCTGCAGGCGGAAGATGCGGAATGGATTTTCCAAAAACTGTCCGGCATGAAGGATATGAGAGTCATCAGAGGCATACCTCAGCCCAAAAAAACAGAAGGAAGAGGAGCTGCAACCAGTACTTTCTTTGCTCCTTCTTCCGATGATGTTGAGGAACAGACAGAAGAATTTTTGATGGGCATGGATAAATATGAGTATCTGCTTGCTCTCATGACTTCTTCAGTGGATATGAACGTCCTTTCTTTATGGAGAGAACAGCAGCAAAAAGAAATGACTTATTACAAAGGCATCGAATCCGGACAGAAAAGCATAACCGCCGGAGTTTCCATGCCGATGGTATACGGGGCCAATATTGGAGCTTCACAGGGATGGGGAACATCCGGGAGTGAAAGCTGGGGAAATAATGTATCTCATTCTGAGGGGCAATCAAGCACAGTATCAGAGGGTACCAGTCACTCCTTAGGGACTGGCACAAGTCAATCCGTATCCAACTCCATTTCCCACTCTGTTTCAAATGGGACAAGCCAAGGTTACAGCACCGGAACATCCGTAGGACAATCCGCAGGAACGAATTTTGGGGAAAGCCTTGGAAGTAATATAGGTTACAATTCAGGAGTTTCCAGCGGATTTGGTGATTCTCACGGCATCAATCATGGAAGTGGAGTTTCAAACGGGTTCAATTTGGGCACTATTGACGGAACTTCCAACAGTATTGGAACAGGAACAAGCTATGGAACTTCTTCAGGAACCAGTCATTCAGTATCTGACGGGACATCAAGCAGTACCAGCCATAGTGTTTCCAGCAGTGTCGGCGGAGGAAGCAACTGGAGCAGTTCCCATACAGTAAGTTCAGGAACTAATTCAGGAGTTAATTCAAGCTCAGGAACCAGCAATTCATTTGGAGGAAGTGCAGGTGCTTTTGGTGTCAGTGTGAACGGAAGCTTTGGAAGCAGTGCAAGCAGCGGTTCTTCATCGGGAGTAAGTTCATCTGTCACAGATTCTTCCAGTGTCGGCGGCTCTTCGTCTTGGAGCAGCGGAACTTCTGACAGCTGGAGCAATGGGGTATCACACTCCGTAACAGACGGTACAAGCAATTCTGTCAGTCACGGCACTTCAACTTCCGAATCAAGCGGAACATCTCACGGAGTTTCTCAGGGAGGAAATGTGGGAACGAGTATTTCAGACGGAGTTTCTGCGGGAATTTCTTCCAATTACGGAGCCAGTTACGGCAATAGTGCCGGAAGCAGTTACGGCCAGTCCTATGGAAGCAGTTTAGGTTCTTCTCTTGGAGCCAGCAAAGGCACAAATTACGGAACCAGCAGCAGTGTTTCCGATGGTACTACTACAGGAACATCCAATGGTACTTCAACCAGCGAGTCTTATGGTACAAGCAATTCCGTTTCAAAAGGTACCAGCTATACAGACAGCAGCGGAACAAGCTATTCAAAAGGAACGGGTACAAGCACCAGCGGCGGAACTTCTTCTGGGATTTCATCCAGTATGGGGTTAGGACCTTCTTTGAGTTTTGGAAAAAGCTTTGCATGGCAGGATATCGAAGTTACTCATATTTTAGATATGCTGACTTATTCTACCAACAGGCTCATTCAGGGACTGAATGGTTCGGGGATGTTTTTTACAGACGTATACATTGCCTGCGAAAGTCCTATTGCTGCCAAAGCTGCTACAGGTTTAGCTATGACTGCATGGCATGGAAGTACAGCTCTTACCTGCCCGCTTCAGGTTTATCAGCCAAGCGATACTGAAAGAGAATATCTGATGAAACATCTGTCGGTATTTTCTCCTAGCACGAAACGGGAAGGAATACCCGGCCGCTTTGAATCCTATAAATATACGACAATGCTTCTTCCTTCAGAAGTGGCCGCTTTTTCTCACCCTCCACGGGCAAATATTGGCGGAATCGTGGCTTCGGTAGATGACCCGCCTGTCTTGTCGATTCCGGGAGACCGGCAGAACGGTGAAATCTTCTTAGGATATGTTGCCGATGTAGAAAAGCATGATAAGGATGCAGGCTATAAGTCAACATTCAAATATGCTCTAAGAGGCGATGAACTGCATCACGCCTATATAAGCGGTGCATCACGTTCAGGAAAAACAGTATTGGCCAGAAGGCTTGTGGCAGAAACTTATCTTCATGTAACAAGAGGCGAAGACAAAAAGAAAATGCGTTTTTTGGTGATGGACCCAAAACAGGACTGGAGAGCTTTGGCAAAAGTCGTGCCTCATGAAAAGTTCCGTTTTTATTCTTTGTCTGACCCTACTTTTCATCCCATCAAGCTGAATCTGATGAAAATCCCAAAAGGTGTGTTTACAGAACGATATGCAGACAAGCTAAGGGAAATCTTTGTTCGTTCCTACGGATTGGGAGACAGAAGTTTCCAGCTTTTCGGACAGGCTATTCGTACTGTATATAAAGAAGCCGGATGTTTTGATGAAAATGTTAAGTTCAATAAAAAAGATGCTGTAACAGGACTGTATCCGGCAACAGAAAGAAGCAAAAATCTGACATTGGAAGACGTATGCAAGGTTTTGATGGAAAAAATGGAAGAAGCTAAGGCCAGAGACCAGCAGGAAGCCATACAGCGCCTTTTAGACAGACTTGAAAACTTTATGGAGCCTGAGTCTTCTATTTATACAGTATTCTGCAACCGGGGAGAAGAAGGTATGGGAATAGATGATTTACTGGGTGCTGATGATGTCGTTGTATTGGAATCATATGGGATGGATACCAAAACTTCAGGATTTATTTTCGGTCTTATAACTTCGGGAGTTTATCAGTATGCAGTTTCCAACGGAGGTTTTGTGAAACCGAAAGACCAGTATGAAACGGTATTGGTTATTGAAGAGGCAAACCAAGTTTTAATTACTGAGGACCAGGATTTACTTGGAGGAGCCAATCCATTTGAAATAATTTTGGACCAGTCTGCAGGATACGGACTTTTTATCTGGACGCTCACACAAAAAATTGCAGACATGCCACGAAGTGTGCTGGCCAACTCTGCCATTAAAATGATAGGAAGACAGGACGATAAGGACGATATCGAAAAATCAATCGTACAGATTGGTAAAGACGGTCTTATCGCTGACAGGGTATTCAAAAACTGGCTTCCAGACCAGCCTACAGGATGGTTTATCATAAAATCCAGCCGAAACAGAGACTTTGTTAAAAATGCACCTTGCCATGTATTAGTTGAATATTTGGATATAGAACCGCCTAGTGACGAAGAATTATCCAACATTTTAGAATTGGGCGATGCCATGCGTTTGGGAATCGGAGTCTAGCATAATAACCAACAGCGGGAGTATGCAATAATGCAAAAACCGCTTTTTTTCTTGATTAATTAATTTATAATGATAAAATATAAATGTAAAAGCATAAAAATGCAGGAGGGGAATTTTGGCTAAAAGAAAATCCAGCGGCGGTTCAAATGCCGGATACCTGCTTTTAGGACTGATTGGCGTCTGTGCCTCAGCTGCTGCTTACTTCGCTTTTGCCACACAAATGGAAGATGTTGTAGTTGCAACTGCGAATATCACAGCCAATACACAAATATCTTCGGATATGCTGGCAGTCAAAAAGGTAGACAAGTCCGCACTTCCGCCAAAGTATCTTAAATCCAGCGATGCAAATGCCATGGTTGGGTTATATACGAATATAGGAATAACTGAAGGAAGTATTTTTACAGAAGGAAATGTTGCCACTAAAGATACTAAAAAATCAGCAGTCATACCTGAAGGGCAGACACTGCTTGCTATTAGCATATCTTCTTTGCCTAAAGGCGTTTCGCCCGGTGACAGAGTAAACATTCTGGTAGGGATTTCGACAGATGAGGGGCGTATCGTTATCACTTACCAGAATGTACAGGTAACAAGTACGAAAGTAAATGAAAAAGGGGATGTAACAGGACTGGAAGTTCAGGTAACTCCGGACCAAGCTCAGAAAATTCAGTATGCACAGTTAAACGGAGAGTTAGCAGTAAGTCTTCTGCCTTTGGGATATACAGAAGAACAGCTGAATCCGGTAAGTGAATCTGATGCAAAAAATTACGATTCATATATGGAAGATAATTCTGTCAGCGAGCCTGTGCAGAACGAAGAAGAAAGTGAGGAGAAAGAAGCTCCCAATATTGATGAACTTTTCAAGAATAATTAACGAAATATAGCGAAAGGAGAATTTATGGAAAGACTTTTAATTGTAAGTGCAGGAACACAATTTGCTCAGGAACTGCGTGTATGTGCTGCCAGTTTGGGGATGGATACCATTACCTGTGCCAGCATTCAGGATGTATACCAATACATTCAAAGCGGGGAAAGAGCAGATATTGTCGTTGTGGGTGACAATCTGCTGGTTGGAACAAACTTAACAGATGTATGCAGTACCTTAATGAAAAACGGGTATCATGACAATCTGTTCTGTGTTTTAAATAATGACGCTTTCACCAGCTATCTGAATAATTCAGATATCCGATATGCATTTGAAAGAGAAATCTCTCCGGCAGAACTGCTGGACATGATTCATGAAAGCATGGAAATCAATATTCAGAAAACTCAAAGAATCAGTTATTCACACGAATCTCAGGATAGAATGTCCCGTTCAGGCGGCATGACTCAAAGTTATATGCCAAAAACTCAGACATATTCCAACAGCTCTTACAATACTCCTGCTGCCGGAAGAAATACTTATCAGTCAGCCCCTTCATCTTTAGGCAATCATCAAAGAGGATTCCGTCCAATCATGATTACAATCAATTCGCCTAAAGGGGGAGTAGGAAAAACAAGTCTTTCCATTGAATTATCCACAATTTTAGCTGACAGAGCTTCCAAACTGGATTTTAATCCAAATTCAGGACTGCAGAAATCTAAAAAACTGTCTGTATGTCTGGTTGATATGAACGCTTCATTTGACACTATGGCTTCCTGTCTGGCATTCGTTCGTGACCGGCCAAGCTATCCTACCGTTACAGACTGGGTCTCTAAAATCGAGGAAAAAGTCTATGAAAGCATGGAACCTTTTGAAAGAGAAGAATTAAGAGCTGATGTGAATCATGACTTTACACCTTATATTCATGAAAATGAAATCCGATTCACTCGGGAAGAGGCTTTCAAATTGCTGGTTCATGATGAACAGACAGGATTATATGTATTGCCGTCAGTCGCACTGCCTTTTGATGTTGAATATGTAAAGCCGGAATATATCCGAATCATTTTAAATAACATCCGTCAGATGTTTGATATCGTAATCGTTGATACCGGAAATAACATCAGTTTCTTTACTGTAGAAGCGTTAAGAGCTGCAGATGAAGTTTTCTTAGTTACAGCTCCGACGCTGGGTTCAACTACCGTTGTTGGAAAATTGACAAAAAACATAGACAGACTTCGATTGGAAAGAGAAAAGCTGAATCTGATTGTCAATTATCCTAACGGTGCGAACAGTGAACTGGACCCGCAGAGCATCGCTCAGACTTTAGGTCTCCCTTTGGTTTCCGTACTTCCTTTTGAAACAGGAATCAGAGAAAGCCATGAACATGGAATTCCGTATGGAGTCAACAATCCAAAAAGTGAATATGCTCATGAAGTCACTAAATTGGCACATCAAATCTGTCCGTTATGGAATGTAAAAACAGCAGCTCCTGCTAAGAAAAAGAAGAAAAAAGGCGGTTTCTTAAGCTGGCTGTTTGGAGACTAGAAAGTCTTTGGAGAAAATCCGAAGGCTTTTTCTTTTGTCAATAATAATGAAATAATTGATAAAATATAAGTATAAATAAGAAAACAGGAGGGAGGAATATGAGAGACAGTCTGGATTTATCATCAACTGTAATTGCCGGAGGCATGTCTAACAGCCGTTCGGCTATGTTTATACCTGAGTCAGAAAACATTTATGCTCAAAGAGATTATGAACGTCTGAGACTGACACCGGTTGAATTCATTTGTCAGCATCACGATATCGTTGAAAAAGTAACAGAACTGCTCACCCGTAAAAACGGTCATTCCTTTGAACCGCAGGACAGAGATAAATTATACAAGTCATCCTATAACGATGTTGTAGCCCTTCTTTCCAAAGAAAGACTTCTTCCTGTTGGTGATTACGTTTCAGCATATGTAGAAATTATTTTTGCCGATATTTTTGGATTTGGTGTGCTGGAATATCTTTTATATGACCCGCAGGTAGATGAAATCGTAGTACAGGCACATGATAATATTTACGCTGAAATCAGCGGTTCGCTTGTACGTACTCCGATACGCTTTCCTTCTGTGGAAAACGCAAAAAGTATCGTATCAAGAATTATTTCTCCTTTAAACAAAACGCTGTCTGCATCAAACCCCAATGTCGATTGTCAGATGCCGGATGGAAGCCGTCTTTCTGCTTCGATTGCTCCTTTAAGAGCAAATAATGAAATCAGCATCAATATTCGTAAATTTAAAAGCAGTGTCGAGCCTCTTCAGTATTATGTAAAAAAATATAAATCACAGGCTCCGGAAATGGCTGAGTTTTTGGAAGACTGTATTCGGTATAAACTTTCAGCTTTGGTTTCGGGAGGTACTGGTTCAGGTAAAACCACTTTGCTGAATTCACTCTCTATTGCCATCCCTCCTGCAGAGCGAATCATTACCGTAGAAGATACTCTGGAACTTCAGCTTCAGCAGGATGATGTAGAGTCCTATCAGACGATAGAGCCAAATATGGAAGGAAAAGGCGGATTTTCAATGCAGCAGGTAATCATTGCCACTTTGAGAAAAAGGCCGGACAGAATCATCGTTGGAGAGTGCCGTGGTCCTGAAATCGTGGAAATGCTGAATGCTATGAATACTGGTCATGAAGGAAGCCTGTCCACGATTCATGCCAACAGCCCGCAGGAAATGGTAATGCGTGCTTCTACTATGATTCGTTCCAATCCTTCATCTTCTCATTTAGGAGAAAGAAGCATCAATGATATGCTGGCAACCGTCTCTTTGATTATTCAGACGAATCGTCTGGCGGACGGAAGCCGTAAAGTCATGAATATCACAGAAGTTGTTGGAGTGGGTAAAGACGGTTTTTACAAAATAAAAGAAGCCGGCATGACTAAACCAAATGAGAAACCGGAAGACAAACTATACCTTCAGGATATTTTCAGATTTGTTCAGACAGGTGTAGATGATAACGGGAAAGTTCACGGATATTTTGAAACCACAGGTTATGTTCCTCAGTGTGCATCCAAGTTAAACCGAAGCGGGTGCAGCTATCCGGATGCCTTTTTCAATCAGAGAAGACTTATGGAGGTTTAAGTATGTCCAGTTTCAGTCTTGCTCAAATTATTCTCATACTGTCTCCCTTTGCCTTTTTCTCTGTTTTGGGACTTACGCTGTACATAAAAAACGAAAGAAAGAAAGCACGTTTATCTCAGGTAATGAAAAGTGCAACACTCAGTATGGAAGAGAAAAACATTACACGGCTTTTGGAAAAGGGGAATCAGAAGCCAAGTTTTATTCAAAAACAGAATTCCAAGATGAACATTATTGGAATCGAATATAAATTTGAAACTCTTATCATGGCGGCAGCGGCTTTGTTTATTATAGGCTGTATTTTAGCCGTAACCATCTTTAAATCCGGAATCATTCTTATGATTTATTTAGGGATTCTTTCAGGAGCTTCTGTTTTTATCTGGCTTAACAGTCTGATAGAGAAGAAAAGACAGGCTTTGACTTTGGAATTTCTTGAAAAAATGCGGGATGTAACTACATATCTTTCAATAGGGAAAAACTTGGACAATGCTTTATATGAAGCTTTGACGCAGGGAAACATTTCAAAAATCATGTATAAGGAATTGGATATAGTTCGTCAGGATATTTATATTCATCAAAAAGCCAGTGAAGCTTTTATGGCAATGTATGAACGACTTCAAATCGAAGATATCAAGATGTATGCAGAAACTTTAGCTGTTTTTGAACAGTCGGGAGGAAATCTTATTACTGTTATGAAAGCCAATGACCGGTTTGCCACAAACAAGATAGAAATCAGAAATGCACAGGAAGTCTTCATCAAAGGGCAGAAAACCAGTCAAAAATTCGTTATTGGTTTTCCTCTGGCGATGATTGTATTCATGTTTATCGTTAATCCTTCATTTTTTGGGAATTTTTATTCCACTCTGGAGGGACAGGCGATTGCCATCGTATGTATTACTGTTTTAGTAGCCGGAGTGATGCTTTCCAATAAAATCGCTCAGCTGAATTAGGAGGTGTTTTTTGAATTACCGTCAACTGGCCGCACTTTTGTTTTCGCTTTTTCTGTTTTTATTTTTTGCCGGACTGGTCATCTTATTTAAAAGCAAAGAAAGAAGAAAGCAGGCTATGCGAAATATCGCTTACGGATATGCTTCAATAGATGCCGGAAGCCAAAATGCAGCATCAACTTTATCCAGCGGGATATTAAAAGGATACGCTCAAAACCTTCAGTCCATGCTGAATGAAATATATGAAGGAAACGCAACTCCTCAAAGTCTGATGAAAAAACAAATCATGATTCTTTTATTTGGACTGAGTTTTACTCTTATATCCCATCTGGTTTTCAAAGTACTGATAGTAACTCTGATTATCTTTTTTACAACATTGATACTGGCTTTTATGCCTTATTCAAGCCTTAAAAGCAGTGTAAATGGAAAGCGTGCTGCTTTTGACGATGCATTAAACGCATTTGAAACCAATATGCTTCTTGGTCTTGAATCAAATGCCACACCTATAAAGTCGATGGAAATGGCGGTCCGGACTTTGCCGGAAGGACTGGTTCGAATCGAATTCCAGCAGCTTCTTCGGGATATCCAGCTGGATTCTGATAATATTGCCAAGCCTTATATGAAACTGGCTCAGCGAGTTCCTACAAAAGACTGTGAACGCTTCTGCAATATCATCATTTCAGGTGTAAAAAACGGAAACTCCATGAGGGACATTCTTTCTCAGGAATCTGAACATATGTCTCAGCAGCAGTTAAACAAAATACAGGAACAGGGACAGAAAAACTCAATAAAGGCAACAGCTATTTCAAGCGGACTTATTTTTCTTCCTTTGATTATCATTTTTATCGCACCTCTTATGGCAAATTCGATGTGAAATCAACGGCCCGCTTAAAGCGGGTTTTTGTTTGAACTGCTCAAAATTAAATTAATTAATGATAAAATATAAATATAAACAGGAGGTAATTATGAAAAAACTCATTCATTCTTATATCAAAGACGAAAATGCCGGATTTGATGACGGCGTAACTAAAATCATGTTTGTTATTTTAGGAATTGCAGCAGTTGGAGCGATTGGATATTTTGTTTGGAACATGATGGCCGGGCAGGCAGAAACAGCCACAGACAAACTGGAAAACATGACAAACCCGGGACAGGGAAATGAATTTTCCGGAAATCCGTTTAATTAGGAGACGGCTATGATTAAACTTTTAACTAACTATTGGAAACATGAAGATGCAGGTGTGGAAGATATGCCGGCAAAAATGATTTTTCTGATTATTGGAATTGCCTGTGCTATGGGATTTGGCTGGTATGTATGGAATATTCTTCAGACTCGTACTGAAAATGCTTCCTGTGCCAACAATCCGGGGCCGTTTTGTGTTGAATAGCATAGTTTTATCTGCAGGCTTGATTATTTTGGCCTGCGGTTTTTTCCAAGATTTATCCTCACGAAAATGTCCGAATGGAATTATCGAAGCAGGATTTTTAGCAGGCATTTTATATGCATGGCTTGCCGGACATTTTCTGGCTTCTCTTATCACTCTCATATTACTCAACATTATGGGTCTCTTATTTTTTAAATACCGGATAATGTCCGCAGGAGACATGAAATATCTTTCATTAACAGTATTATTCTTTAATCCGTTCTGCTTTAAAGAATTAGCCTGTTTTATTCTGTTTTTATTCCTTTTTTCTCTTTTGTATGATATGACAGCCAGAAATAAAAACGTAAAGCAGATATTAACCGAAATCAAACAGGGAATAACATCTTTAAAACTTTTAATTTATCGAATCAACCCTTGTAAGAAACTTGAAATGGAAAATATGAGTAAAGAAGAGAAGATAAGAGAAACACTGCCGTTTACTCTTCCAATTTATCTGGCATTAGTTTTAACTCTGGCTGTATTTTAGAAAGCAAAGGGGGATTTTATGAGAAGTATATTAGGGAAAATCAAAGATTTCATATATGAAGAAGACGGGAATGAATCCGTGGAATTTGCTGTAATTTTCCCTGTACTGCTTCTTATTATTGGTTTTATGATTGACCGCTTCATTCAGTATGAGGGACTGACTTCTTTAACAGCGGCAGCCAATGAAGCTGTGAGAAGTGCCGTTGTAGCTGAAACAGAAGGTGAGGCGGCTGAGAGAATACGTGAAACTCTGGAAGACAGACTTGCAACATCCGGAATGGGATGGTGTGCAGGGGATGAAAATGATACCTGTGCGAGCTGGGATGGCTCTTCTGCAGTTTCAGACAGAAGCAGTTTTGAAGGAGACAACAGTTCCCGCCTGTTAATAAGTGTAGATAATGGCTGGTGCTCGGGCAGCTATATCACGGTAGGCGTAAGAGCGCATAAATCGAGTCTCTTTCCCAGTTTTGAAAACTTCCGGCATATGATGAAAAGCGGCGGACCTGTTTATCATACCCATACTTACATCATCAAAGCCAGAGTGGAGTCAAAAGAAAAATGCTCTTAACATTAAAAAAAGTCTGTCTTTCTTTTCTTAGAGATGAATCAGGAAACATTTCAGTAATGATGGCTATTCTTCTTCCTGTTTTTTTATGGCTGATGGCTTACTTTGAAACTGAAATGCAGGCTAAATATATTTATACACAAACTCAATTCGTCATGGATATGGCAACTCGGGCCGGAGCTATGACAGGCGAACCCGTGGCAACACAAAATGCAGTGTTCTGCACTATCCCTTACCGGCCGGGAGATACCAACAACTCCGGTTATCATACAGCTGTAAAAATGCTGAAAGACAACGCCGATACACTTCCTAAGGAAGTAAGAAACCAAATCATAGAAAAAGCTGACGGAAGACAGATTCAGGATTTGAATGATACAGACTTAAGAGCTTCCGGGTATGTGGAAATGAAAATGACGTTATACTACACTCCCAAAACTCCTGTATTTTTCAGCGATTATGTTTTTAACGTAGAATCCAGCAGCCGGTGTCAGGCTTATCTGCCTGCATCGCCGTAATACGAAAAGGAGGGGTAATGCAGGAAAAATTTACAGAAGAAGAAAAACAAAAAATACTGGAAGAGGCCAAAATCCTACAGGAAAGCACGGCACAATTACAGCAGGAAAATAGAGAAAACAAAGAAAAAAGAAAAGGCTGGGCAAATCCGGAAGGATGGAGGGGTAATGCTGGAAGAAAAACGGATAATAAGTACAGAAAATTAAAACCGATAACCGACAGCCCGTTAGTAGATATAGACGCAGTGCCGGAGGACATACCCGAAGAAATCCGCACGAAAGAATACAGTGAGAATCCGAGGGAAAATGAAAGAAGAAAAACAAGAAGAAAACTTGGATACAACAGGATTTATCTTAGAGAAAATATAAGTGTTTCAGGAGTCGTTTTGATGATAGTTCTGATTATGGTATGCATGATTGCATTGTTTAATTTCATTTCGCTGGATTTGGTTCGCTTGGTGACTCAGCAGTAGGAGGTGAAAATAATGAAAGGAGAAATCATTAAAATAGATGCTTTCATTCAGCCTAACACCCTAATAACTATTGCAGGACGGGACATGGGGGCAGTGGCAGCTAATGAAATTCAGGCGGTATTGGATTTTTCATCCAAAGAAGCACAGGAACTCATGTATGTTTATCGGCAGCAGGGAAGATATGTCCCGCTGATTGCAGATGAAAGCAAAATCAAAAGTCTGGTAATAATGAAAGGACTGACTGTATATCCTTCTACCTTCAGAGTACAGACACTTATTTCCAGAATTCAGGAAGCGACAGACAGGACAGGCTTTTTGGAAAATCAGCCTTAATCCTGATTAAAAATATGGAGTATGAGGCTCCTTCGGACAGAATCCGAGAATGGGCGGCACCCGCAGCAGCAGGCTGAAACAGCCATGAGATAGGGCAAAAGTCCTGTCTTTTTTTGTGCATATTAATTAATTATTTTTTACGTTTGCTTTCCTTTGGTAAACTTGGTAAAATATTTATAAAGATATAATATAAATGTAAAAAAGGAGGATGTTTTGAAATATACATCATATTTACTGGCCGGCGGTTTACTTTGTCTGGCCGCTGCTACCGGAATCAGCGTCAACAATATCCGAGCTTTAGAAAACCGGGTCGCAGTTTTGGAAAATTCTCTTAAAGATAACTCTTCCCATTCAGACAATGAAAAAGAAGAAAAAAGAGAACTGCTGAAACAAACGGACTTTTATAAATCTCACCTGATAGACAAAGATACTCCTTCTGAAAAAATCTTTTCTGCAAATGAAACCAAATATATCTTAATCGTTCAGGATTCCTGTACCCATTGTATGGATATTGAGGCGCTTTTATATGATACTCCAAACCTTCTTCTTGATAACTTATATATTTATGATGCTTCTCAGGACGGTACGATTCGCTGGGATGAAGAAGAAAAAGAGTTGGCAGCCTATTATGAGGAATTGCCGGAAGAATTCACTCTGAGAGGAACCCCTACACTGATTCGTGTAACTCCGGATAATGAAAACCTTGAAGTAATCATGGGCAGCTCGAATATTGAAGAAATTTTAAGGGAGGAAGTGAATGCGTAAACACAACATCATCCTGTTTGATTTGGAAGCCAATCCCAGTCCTGAAGGCTACATGGAAATCATTGAAATCGGCGCCTGCAAAGTAACAAGGACAAAAGAAGAAGGCCTGATACAATTAGATGAATTTAACCGGCTGGTGAAACCAAGTATCAATAAAAAGCTGGCCAAAAGGGTGACAAAGCTTACTCACATAACAATGGAACAGCTGGACAAGGCGGATGATTTTCAGACAGTCATTGAAGAATTTGTGAAGTGGGCAGGGGACAATGCAGTTTTTATAAGCTGGGGAAATGATATTGACTGGATTGACTGCAACCTTTTTAAAAATTATATTTGGAATGCACCGGAAATGCCCAGTATCAACCTTCAAAACATCTATGATATCGCAAATCACACCCCTTCTCAGACAGGGCTGATGCAGGCACTGACACATTTGGACTGCGAATTTGACGGTGAAGCCCATACGGCTTTGGATGATGCAAAAAATATGCTGCCTATATTGGATAGATATTATGGCCAAACGTGCAAAAGAATCAATAAGATGTATCCTAACTGCTAGTACCTTTTTATTAGCAGTCTTTCTTTACGGATGCAGCGGTGAAAAACCGGTTTATGTAAGAGATATCAGAATCAGGGGAGTGATTACAGATGAAGCAAAGAAGTATCTGCGGGATTTGGAATATATGGATGAATCACAGGTAAAATATCTGAAAGAAATTCACTTTGTTCCTGAATTAGAGAAGGAATATAAGGGAAAAGCAGAAAGAAACGGGGTACTGTATTTGGTGTCTACAGACTATGACTCCCTTCGTTTGAAGCATGAGCTGTATCATTTGGAAGATTATAATGCCTGCAAAGGAAAAGACTGTTCAGAATCTGAAGACTTTATACATGCTGTTACAGAGGAATGGGAGAGTCTGGGACTGAGCGAATACCAGAAAAGCAACCGGCTGGAAATATATGCAGGTATCAGGCTGAAATATGATGACGACAGACGGGAATTCAAAAAGCAGTGTCCGCTGACTGCCGAATTCTTGGATAATATTGACAGAGAAAAAGGGCTGGAATAACTCCAGTCCTGTTTTGCATTATAAATAGTTTTCAGTCAAATCGTTCTTTTTTGCCCAAATGTGAACAAATTTCTGAATTTCAGGAGTGGCATCAATTTGATTCATTCCTTTTACCTGCCGAATTATTCCGCCCGGTGATACTTCAATCGTATAATACGGTTTGCTGATTTCCTCTTTGGTCCGCAAAAATAAAATGCGGCTTTTTCCGGCAAGGACTTGTGAAATATAACTTCCAACGCAATGGTTCAGCGAAGCTCCTTCTGCAAATAAATCCATGAATGTATCAGGAACGATAATTCTGAAATCTGATGTTTTTGGCGCATATACCAAATTATCATAGTCACTTACACGCTCTGCGAATTTTGCAAAGTCCACATTATATCCTTTTCTTAACTTGAAAAGGTGATAATTTTTTGCAGCGATATTATGAGAAGTAGCTAAAAATTTCGGATACTTTTCAGGTGTACATCCCATTTCTGTCATCATGACACGGTAATCTATAAGCTGATTCAGCGCTGAATTCATATTTGAATAGCCCTGTCTTCTTGGCAGATTACAGATGTAGTCTGTGAAAGCATGAATATTGTTAAGGTATTCCTTTCCTTTGTCAATAAGACTTTTTAAATAAGATAAAGCATCCAGATTAGTGAATTCTATTATAATGGCATTTATCAGAAGATTTGAGTCTATACTAATATCTCCGTCTTGGATTGGCCATCGGTAATTATAAGGCAGGTTGTAATATTTTGAACTCCATGAAAATTTTTCATCTGCCTTGTCATAATCCTGTACCAATTCAGAATATGTATTCAATACATCGCTTAAAAAGCAGGTTTCAAAATAATTATCCATGAACAACGTCATGTTATTAAACCCATTCAAACTTTCAGTCAGTCCTTTTAACCGTCTTCTGACAAAATCCATTCCAATATTGTTAAGCCATGTATTTAACCTCATGACATAATCACTGGAAATACTGGTAGTAGGAGCCAGTTCCAGCAAGCATCCTACAGATTTTTTTGTCAGGTAATTAAGAAATTTATTATCTGACTTCTTGATATTCAATATATCAAAAATATTTCCTTCAGCAGTTTTTTCATTATAAATTCCAAAAATATAATCTTCGTGAATTACGCTTTTATATGGAGATTTATACAGTTTTTCGATACCTGTATTCGTAACTAAATATGTAAAGTTTGTCAAAATTGACAAAAGCTGAATATTTGTCGGAGCATTTGGCTTATAGGTGCTTCTAGTATCAATATCCAGTGTCTGCAGGCAGTTATGAATAAATCCTTTGCAGCCTTTAATATAATTGTCAACTCCTTCTCCCCAGCATCCATAGCCATCATCTGTGCTGAATTCATTGACAAAATCTTTAATCCAGCTGAACTGCTTTAATTCCAATACTTGAGAAATCGCTTCTGAAAGGGTATCATCTGCAATCCAAAAACAGTTTCTACCCAAAAAGTCCTTTTGAATCATCTGGCGAATCTTTTCATTTCCAAGAGGGAAATTTTCACCTTTATCAAAATAGGCCTTATTTTCTTTAAGGTTAAGAATCAAAGTTTTACCGTCTTTGGCTTTTTTGCAGCCTTGGATTTTTTTGGTTTCTATTCTTCTAGTACATTTATCCCTGTCAGCAACTTTGAAAGTGATGCCGCTTTTTGTCAGCGGAATCTTCTTTGAGGAAAAAATAACCCTGTCATTTTCAACTTTTCCGAATACAATCACTGCTTCTCTAGGCATACGAATTGTTTTATTTCGGTCATTAACAGAATAGCAGCTGTATAAATAGCTTGGAACTTTCGCTTTTACCGAATTGTCAATCTTTTCTCCATCGGCCGTTTCGGTGTCTTCTTTCATCTTTTCATAAAAAACACCTGTCATTCCGTATTTTTCCATGTTTTTGAAAAACCCGTTATGAGTAACTGTCAGATTATCAGTATCAGCTTCAAGAATCTGGCTGATTGGCGGCAAATCATACTCTCCATATAGTCTGTTGTTGCTACTAAACCAGTATCCATCATCGTAGTTTGTGTGAGTAATAACTAAATTAGTCTTCATTTTTTGTGTCCTTCTTTCTATTTTTAAATGCAAACATTTCCTTTCGTATAATATGTTTACGTTTATATTATAACAAAAATTTATTATGTATTATTTAATATGAAAATATTTAATGATAAAATATAAATGTAAAGATTATACGAAAGGAGAAACTTATATGATTCAGCTAAAAAAGAAAAAATTAGTCAAATCGGAAAACTATCTGACGATAAGTACGAGTCTGAAAATATATCTGCAGTCTTTTCTGGCATGGATAAAATATCAAAATCCTGATTTTGAAAAATATATCCGGCCGGAAGAAGCAGCAAATTATTTTATAAACGGCTTGGAACATCCTTTGTGGTTTTCCCTGTATTTGAAAAGGCATCCCTTTGAAACGATTGCGGAAGTTACCCAGTATCTCACTCTGTTCATCACCTCCGATAAATCATCCCTCTGCGAGGAGAGAATCACGATTTATCCGAAAGATACCAGGAATATCCTTCCTTCTAACGGAGGAAAGCAGAGAAAAGCAGCTCCAGCTGATGAATGTCTTGCAAAAAAGGTCGCTGGACTGGAAGACTTAAATCTTCCTAAATTCATCACATATGAAGACTGCTATATCTTAAAAAAACTCATGAAAGGGACAAAAATATGAAAAAGAAAGATGTTTTTTTACTGGATGTGAAAATTTCGGCCGGAGAAAAAAAGAAATCGTTTGTCTATCTAACCCCGAATTCTCACTCAACTTCCATCCGTCTTAAAACCCCTTGGGGATATGCCGGATGGGAACTGGAGTGCATCTGCAAAGGCACAGCAAATACTCTTAAATTTAAATTTGAGGACTTTGAGAAGCTGTTCCAAAAACCGAACTTTCGGGCTTTGCTGGAATTGAACCTGACTGATACTGCTTTAACACTAAAAGCCCAGCTTCCAAAAAAGAATGAGGAGAAAGAATGGAAAATATTTGGAGAAAAAGAAAGCCTTAATATTCCTGAAATACCCGTTCATGAGTGTCCGGATATTGAAAAAGCGGGTAATTTAGCATCTGTCTCGCAAATCAAAATGAGTGAAGACTTCAATCGTCTGATATTTTCTCCAGAAAGCATCACTGCTTCTTCGGGTACAGCTTTAAAAGGAATCAGCCTGATGAAGCCGGTAAGTACAAAAGTATTTTGTATAGACTATAAATATTCTTTTGGATTAAAAGCCGGAAAATGGGTTAGAGCCGGAGTCAATGATGAATATTTAAAGCTTGAAAACGAAAAAGGCTTTATTCTGCTTCCAATAATTTATCCGAATAAACCTGTTGTTTTTCAGAAGCTTATTAGGACAGCGGAAAGCTGGAATGAACCTGAGATTTCAATTTGTTTTATCAAAGATGAAAAAGAAGGAAAAGCCTTGGAGAAAAAGGTGAGGGAATTCAGGAAAAATTTCAGTGAAGATACAGGCTCCCGATACAACTCGGCAGTCATCATAAATGATAAGGGAGAAATCTTTGTCAAAGAAAAGGACAAAAAAGAATATTTGGGGAAAACCGAGGGATATTCGGGTATTTCGTCCATCGTCTTCTCTTATCGGGATTTTTTGGAATTTATCAAGGATAATCCCGGAGAAAACTATATCTCACATGACTCAGAAATGTGGAAGGTGAGAAAAAACAAGAGCTGGATGATGGTGAGAAGAATTGAAGAATAATGTCTGAATTAACAGAAAGGAGTGCTTTTTTATGAAAATCAGAGGCTATACGAATTTTGTCATCTGGCCCAGAGAAGGACTGGATAAGGATGAAGCTGTACAGTTTGCCGTATTTTCCATCAAGCTGAAAACAAAAATTGATGGAAAGTCAACTGTAAAAGCTGCCGGAAAAGTTCCTTACTTTCAAACGGGGGACTATTTTGAATTTGAAGGTGAATTCGATGAAAAAGGCGATTTTCAAATCATTTCCTGCTACCGGGCAGATGATGATGAAGAAGGAGCCTTGAATATGATGGAATTTTGTTTTGGAAAGAAAACTGCATCAGTAATTGTTGAAGGAGCTTTTGAAAACGATGTCTGCTTATGCTGGGAATGTTTTAAGAATCACTACGATGTTTTTGCAGCCAAGGCTGTAAAAGTCAAGGGCGTAGGAAGAAAGAAATGCGAAAAAGCTTTGGATAAATACGAAAGCAATATCACTGTCGATTTGCTGGCCGGCAAGTTTTCCAAATACGGACTGTACCTTCAAAAAGCTATGCTTGTCTATAACCGCTGGGGAAAAGCAGCAATAGAAAAAATAGAAAAAAATCCATATGAAATGATGCGGATAAACAGTATCCCTTTTGAGGTGGCTGACCGTATTGGACTGGAACATTTAGGTTTGAAAAAAACAGACAGCCGAAGAGTTTATGCTGCAGTACTTTCTCAGATGAATGCAATCATGAACCGTTTTGGACACGATTTTGTCTGGCTTAAATTCGACCCTGTTTACAGTAAGGAATCAGGGTATGAAAAGGATGACGGCGTGCTTCTTTATAAGACAGCTGAAAAGCTGGATGTGGATGAATCACTGGTGCTGGAAGAAATCGTAAATCTGGCAAATGAAGGAAAACTTGTTTTAGACAGATATATGTTTCAGGAAATCGTTTATCTGCCTATGATGTATGAAGCCGAAAGCGGTATTGCAAAAATCATCAAATCCAGTATAGCCAGAAACAGTATCTCTGATGAAATATTATCCGGGCTTATTGAAGATTATCAAAAAGCAAAAGGCTTCAGAATGGCTGAAAAACAAACAGAAGCTGTTCAGAAAGCCGTGAAAAACAGGATGTCCATCATTTCCGGTCCTCCGGGAAGCGGAAAGACAACTATTATTGACTGTATCTGCTTTATATGCAGAAGCCTCGTCCCGGATGTGAAAATTCAGCTTGCAGCACCTACGGGAAAAGCGGCAAAAAGAATGATGGAAAGTACCGGCCTTCCAGCCTCTACTATTCACCGGCTGCTCGAGTTTTCTCCGGTTTTGGAAAAGTTTTCACGCAGCGAGGAGAATCCTATTGATGCAGAACTGCTTATAATTGATGAATTTTCCATGAACGATACTATGCTTACCTATGATTTATTAAAAGCAGTCCCAAAAAACTGCATGATTATTCTGGTAGGAGACAAGGACCAGCTTCCTTCAGTTGGTTCAGGAAAAGTATTGGAAGATTTGCTCAGCATTTCATCTATTCCAAATACTATATTAGACAAAATTTACAGACAGGGAAATAATTCAACCATTCTTCCAAGAGCACTGGCCGTAACACAGGAAAAAAGACCAGTTTTGCTGCCGGCATCAGACTTTGCTTTTTATGAGGAAACAGAAGGACTTGAAAAGTTTAAAAATGATGTATCCTCATTATTCTGCAATGAAGTCAATGAGTGGGGGCTGGATGATGTCATGCTTTTGACTCCGATGAATAAAGGAGACTTGGGAGTGGATATGCTGAATATCACGCTTCAGGATATCATAAATCCTGCTTCCGCCTATACTCCTCAAGTAAAGTTTGGCAAAGGATTTTTCCGGAAAAATGACCGTATCATTCAGCTTGTGAATGAGCCGGAATTTGAAGTCTACAACGGTATGATTGGAAAAATCATAGATGTAACTGAAGGAGACAGGAATTCAGGGACAAAAGACAGTTTTTCTGTGGATTTTGGAGACGGGATAATCGTTGATTATTACAGAGACCGTTTTTCAAACGTGAAGCTTGCTTACGCTTTGACGATTCATAAATGTCAGGGAAGTGAAGCCAAGTCAGTCATTATGATATGTGACAAGTCCCAGCAGTTCATGCTGAGAAAAAAGCTGCTGTATACAGGAATGACCAGAGCTAAAAAAAGACTTCAGATGATTGGACAGAAAGACATGATTTATCAGGCACTCAGCCGTCATGAGGTTCCAAGAAATTCAAGGATTCCTGCTTTTCTGAACTGCTGAATCAAATACTGCACCCTTTTTTGGGGTGCTTATTTTTCAGATTTAGGAAGAAGGACGAATGTTAAGAAATAAGTTGCGTAAAAGTTGCGTATTCAAGAAACTTTCGGTATTATGAAATCACCGAAAAGAGGAGGGCTATGTTTGAAGTCTTAACCTATTCGATTTTATTTTTAACTTTGCTTTCCGCTTCGGTTTCCGACTGGAAAACCGGACTGATTCCAAACAGAATCATTCTGTCTGCTGTGGTTTTAGCTTTGGCTTTAAACGGATATTTTAAGAGTTTTGAAGGAGTGAGGGAATCGCTTTTATCCGGGTGTTTTACTCTGATTCTTTTCTTTTTATTTTATTTATGCAAAGGACTGGGCGCCGGTGATGTCAAGCTTATGGCCGCCTGCAGTATGCTAACAGGCTTTTGGTATGGCTTGGGAAGCGTTATCATAGCTTCACTGCTTGCAGCCTTGTATGGAATGCTGATAATCGGCTTTGGAAGAGGAAAACAATTTAAAATACCATTTTCGGTATTTTTGATGATTGGTTATATCATTTATACACTAATAATGTATCATTAGTTTTATGTCATACTATTTAAGGAAAAATATAAAAATAAATGTATAATCACATAATTTGTAAATTTTGAGATATTCCTTATTTGCTATTGCATAAAACCACCTTAATGATAAAATATAAATATAAAAAAATTAATTATAAGCGTCTATCAGGATGCTTAAAAATCGCTCAAATGAGCGTGGGAAGGATGATGTTAAAATTACGAAAACAAGAACTGAAACTATTAGTGCTGTCCGGGCTGGACGACTTCAGCCGCAATGACATTTTAGAAGAGTTGGACAGATATTCCAGAAGACATTACGACATGGTCATCGTTATGGGTGACATTACCGACAATATTCTCACCGCTTTGGAAAGTCAGTATGAAACATCCCTTATCGCATTGCTTCCGGATAAAAAACCTGCCCCAATGTTCGGTCCAAACGATGGAGCAGAATTGGCCAATAAAAGGAAGTACCGCTATTCATCGCATGGAAGTGTAATTTGCTATAACAGCAAAACGGATGGGAAACCAGCTGATATATATAAACTTGAAAAATATAAAGCAGATGTTTTGGTATCTTCAAAGCCGCCTGTGTATTTCAATTTGGATAAAGCAGAAGCTGATGAAAAAAAGAGATATGACGAAACTTTGGAATCTGTTTTAAAAGGAGAAGAGAGATTTACATCAAAAGACGAAGAATTGGTAAGAAATATACCAAAAGCCAAAGATAAAAATGCAGATTTTGATATCAACAGATATATTGCTTACCAAAATCCTCTGTACCTGATTCATGGAGGAAGGAAAAACAACGATATCACAGTAACAGAAAGCGGAACGACCGTGATTTCTGTTTATGGTATTCGGGAGATTCATTTGAATTATAAAAAGTACATTTGTTAGAAAGTGCAGATACAGAGGAGGAAATTTTTTTATGACTTATAATTCTTTAATCAGCAGTATCATTTCGGCCTTGAAGTCGGGCAAATTCATCAATTATCCTATTTTGCAGCTCGTTACGGAAACAGCCGGGCTGAAAGAATGTCCTTTTGACTTATTCGAAACATTAACGGACTTGGGACTGAGCGAAGAAGAAGCTGCTGTTTTGGAGAATGCTCAGGATACATTTGATTATCTTACGGAAGACAATTCCAGAGTAATCCTAATGGCACTGGCATCTTAATAATAATTTTGTATATATTAGCGGGTTTTCCCGCTTTTTTTGTTGTTTATATAAGAAAAAGAGGCATTTAGCCCCTGTTTTTCTATAAATCAATGTGACATATGAATAAACTGAATGATAGGCTGTGCAGAGGAAAGATACATGCTTGCCAATACCGTACTTCCGCCCCAGCCTCCATGCACTGCCTGTCCGTTTCCGACATAAATTGCTACATGACTGCCCAATCCCATAGCTCCGCCGTAAAGATTGCCTCCGTAAATAATAATATCTCCCGGAACCAGTTCAGCTTCTGTTACAGAAGTACCCAAAGAAGCATATCCAATCGGCCAGTCATGGAAATAAACTCCTGTGGCGTTGTAAATTGCGTTTGTCGCTGCCATCGTACAGTCCTGATAAACACCCTGCTGTGCTAAAGCTGCGTCTGCAATCCTCTGGTAAAAATCATCCATCACTTCCACTTCGACATTTTGTGTTGTTTGATTTCCGTCAATGTCTGTTGCATTGATTTCCAAATTATAAACCCCCGGAACTTCATAGTCGATGTCGCCGTTTACTTCATAATCCAGTTCATTTCCGTCTGCATCCGTAACATCAGAAACGATTTCATTTTCATCCAGTGTTTCACCCTGTTCCAGTTTTACTTTTTCCTCAGCCTCGATTTTTGGAGGAGTTGCATTTTTGTTTTTTACGCTGACTGTTTCTGTTTTTATTACCCTGTCTTCGGGCGATTCCATGATTTTTGATACGGCTGACTGGACTAGTGATTCTTTATTTTTACTTGATTCTGCAATTTTCAGCATCTGGATATGAATGGAGGACAGCTGACGGTATTCTACGTCTACATTTTGGTTTTCATCATATTTTTTACTGTCATAATTCCTCATGGAAACAAGCATGTCTCCATAAAGAAAATTTTCCTGATTTTTACTTATATCCTTTTTCTTTTCTTTGGAAAACTCTTTATATGAAGTCGTTCCTAAAGGCAGCATGACTTCTGCTTTGGTTTCCACGTCCTTTTTGCGGATTTCCTTCTTTGTTTTGAGTACATCCATTTTCAAAGCATCCAGCGGGGAATCCGACTTGCTGCTTTTGGCGATTTCTTTTTCTTTTTCCGCTTCAGCTTTATAGGCAGCATCCTGAATTTCGGCATTCGTTTTTTCAGCAGCTTCAGTCAGAATCGCTTTCAGACTTTCATGCACCGGTTTTCCGTCTTCGATTTTGATTTCATAATCCGGAGCCTGTGCCGCCAGACTGACGGCTTTTTTTACTGCATCTGTCGTCTTCTCTGCGTTTTCTTCTGAATTTTCTTTTTCTTCCTTTTTATCCTCTGTATTTTTAACAGCATCTTTATCAGACTCTGCTGTTTCATCCTTGATTTCATCTGTTTTTTCCTCTGCCATAATCGCAGCTGGAGTCAGTGACTGCGCCCCAACGAATAAGACAGAGGCTGCTAATGCATAATTTGATAATTTCTTTTTCAAATTCCTCCTCCCCCGGCTTTTGTAATAAGCCGTATTTATACAAATATATTTTATCATTAATTATTATTCATTTGAACTTAGAGGGCAACTAATGTAAAATATAAGTATAATTATAGTTAAAATATAAATTTAAAATAGTTAGAATCAGTAAAATAAATGTTTCGCAAAGACTTAGAGAGGAAGGAATATACGTGTTTAATTCAAGACTTAATAAAAGTAAAAAATTAACCAAAAAAGTATTATCATTAGACAAGGAAATGCAGAAGCTCTCGGATGATGAACTGAAAAATAAAACAAATGAATTCAAAGAAAGGCTGAAAAACGGAGAAAGCTTGGATGACATCCTTGTTGAAGCCTATGCAGTCGTAAGAGAAGCCGACTGGAGAGTACGAGGAGAAAAACCTTACCCTGTGCAGGTAATAGGTGCCTGCGTCATTCATGGAGGGGATGTAGCCGAGATGGAAACCGGAAGCGGGAAAACACTTACAGCCACTATGCCTGTTTATCTGAATGCTCTGGAAGGAAAAGGCGTTCATGTAGTAACAGTCAACGAATACTTATCAAAGCGGGATGCCGCCGGCATGGGTGAAGTTTACCGGTGGCTGGGACTTTCCATTGGTGTCAATCTTTCAGGGATGTCTCCTTTTGAAAAGAAACAGGCTTATAACTGCGATATTACATATTCAACAAACTCGGAATTAGGGTTCGACTATTTAAGAGACAACATGGTTTATCGTCTGCAGGACAAAGTGATGCGTGGACTTCATTATGCAGTAATTGATGAAGCTGACAGCGTCCTGATTGATGAATCCCGTACTCCGCTTTTGATTTCAGGTGCGGCCAAAGATAATACAAGCGGTTATGTCCGTGCTGACAGGGCTGTAAAACAGCTTCAGGAAGAAGATTATAAAATTGATGCAAAAACCAAAAGCATATATCTGACAGAGTCTGGAATCAGCAAATTGGAAAAGTATCTTAAATGTGAAAATCTTTACGATATCAAAAACACGAAGCTGGTTCATCTTATCAATCAGGCGCTGAAAGCCAACTATATCATGGAAAAAGATAAGGATTATCTGGTTGCTGACGGACAAGTCAAAATCATTGACTCCTTTACCGGACGGGTAATGGCTAACCGGCAGTACTCTGAAGGACTTCATCAGGCAATCGAGGCTAAAGAAGAAGTAGAAATCAAAGGAGAATCTCAAAAAATCGCTTCTATCACATACCAGAACTTTTTTCGTCTGTATGACAAACTCTCCGGAATGACAGGAACGGCTAAAACTGAAGAAGAAGAGTTCTTGGAAATTTATAATATGCGTGTTATTGAAATTCCTAAAAACAAGCCAATCATCCGCAGGGATTTGCCGGACAAGATTTATTCTTCTCAGGCGGCCAAATATGAAGCACTGATTGCAAAAACACTGCGCTGTCACGAAAAAGGGCAGCCAGTGCTGATTGGTACGGCTTCTGTGGAAACCAATGAATTAGTTTCATCCATGCTCAAAGAAGCAGGAATCCCCCATGAGGTGCTCAATGCCCGCAACCATGAAAGAGAAGCGGAAATCGTTGCAAAAGCCGGACAGCCCTATGCCGTAACAGTTGCAACCAATATGGCAGGACGTGGAACAGATATCAAACTTACCCGTCAGTCAAGAAGTTTTGGAGGACTGGCAGTGCTTGGAACTGAACATCATGAATCCAGACGCATCGACAATCAGCTTCGTGGACGCAGCGGACGGCAGGGTGATGTTGGTTTCAGCCAGTTTTATGTGGCTTCTGATGATGAACTTATCAAACGCTTTGCCAGTGACAATGTTCATAAATTCATTTCTCAGATTCCTGAAAATGTTCCTATTGAATCCAAGCTCATGACAAAAGCCTTTGCTTCTGCTCAAAAACAAATCGAAGGCCAAAATTATGAATCCCGTAAAAATCTTATTAAATACGATGATGTTTTAAGAAGACAAAGACGGGAAATCTATTCAGAAAGAGATAAAATCCTTACTGAAAACAATATGAGAGAAAAAACCAAAGAAAAATTTGAAGATGTTTATTCCTTTGAATTCGTAAGATTAAAAAATAAAAGGAAAAATTTAGAGGAATTGAAGGAAACAGAAAATATTTTGAATATTCAGGGTGTAATGCAGGATGAAAAAGATGCGAAAGCTGTATTTAGAAGAGGATGGCTTCGTTATGAAAAACAGACAGAAGGACTGCATTCCGCCGATATATATGCTATTGAAAAAGATGTTTATCTTCATATATTAGATGAAAAATGGCATGACCACATTGATGCAATGAACTCTCTGCGTGAAGGAATAACTCTTCGTTCCTACGCTCAAAACGACCCGCTGGAACAGTATATTCGGGAAGCATCTGCAGCATATCAGCAGATGAAATATGAAATTGACAAAGAATTTGTTTCCAGAATGAGTCATATCCGAATTTTAAGCTAAAAAAAGGCTGTCGCTAAATCCTGCGGCAGCTTTTTACGTTCAGAACCGGAGCCGGTTTATTCATCATATTCCAGCCATAATCCAGTGTAAATACAGTATCAAATTTGGGTTTACTTCCATATGGAGCCTTCCATCTTTCACTTCTTCCGGCTTGTGCTTCCGAAAGAGGCATTTCCTTGGAACGCTTATCCACATTGTCTGAAACCTTTCTAAAGTTTCTCAAAAAATCGGCATCCACATTATCAATGAAGTTATACAGCCAGATTTCGATTCCAAACATATTGCTGAGTTTCACATGTCCGGATTTATAATACAAATCAATCTGACTGATAAACAATTCTGACTGTATTGTAGGCTGCGGAAGCCCGTTTCCCAAAGGCTTCAAGTCCGCCAAAGCTTTGGAAAATTCCATAATATCTCCTGCATGAACCCGCATCACTGATTCTTCTTTCTCATTTTTCGGGAATTGTTCTGTAATCTCATTAAATCCCTGAATAAAATCATTCATTTTGTCAGGCCATACAGAAAGTCCCGCCGCACCGGCATGTCCTCCAAAGGAAGCAAAAATCGTTCCGTCTTTATGGTTTAGTGCTGTAAGAGCTTCAAACAGGTTCAGAGAATTATCACTGCGGGCACTTCCTTTCCACACAGTTTTTCCCTCAAATTCACCTAAAGTAAATACGCAGGAAGGTTTATGGTAGGTATCAGCCATGTTTCCGGCAATGATTCCAATCAATCCTTCATGGAGGCTTTCTTTGCAGTAAACCAGAGCGGGTTTGGAAATGTCAATCTTATCAGATGCTTCAGCCAATTCTTTTTTCTTCATTTCTTTTCTGGATTCGTTTAAATAAACGAGCAGAGAAGCATAACGTGCTGCTTTCTGTCTGTCAGGTGCCGTCAGACATTTTACGGCAGTTTCAGCAGAAGCCAAACGGCCGGCCGCATTGATAGCCGGAGCCAAGTAAAAACCTACAGATGACTCATCAAGAAGATAATCTCCTTCATCGTTTTTCTTCATTTCCAAAGCCTGCATCAGCATATCGAGATGCCAGTTTGGCGAAGAAGACAGGGACTGTATTCCTCTTCTGAAAAATTCCCGGTTTTCATTATAAGGATTGTCTGAAGAAGCAACAGGCATTACATCGCTGATGATACTGATAGCCGCAAGCTGCATCAGATATTCATCATTTTCCTCATTATTCTCCAAAAGCCCTCTTTCACTTAGACATTTAAAGAGCTTATAAACTGTCTGGGCACCGGAAATATCAGCAAAATCATAATTTTCACTCGCTTTTCCGTATTCTAAAACATATCTTGGATGAACAAATGCTTTTATGTAACCTGTCAGTTTTTCAATCGTTTCCAATTCGGCTGAGTGGTGGTCTGTAACAATAACGTCAATGCCATTTTTTGCAGCATATTCAACAGCTTCATAAGAAGCGATACCGTTGTCGCAAGTGATTATCAAGGCTGTTGCCTTGTCATTTGCAGTAATTCTGTCAATAACCGAAGGCTTTAGCCCGTAGCCGTCACGAATCCTGTTAGGAATCACAAAGTTTACTGTTTTAAAGCCCATTCTTTTCAAAGTGTAATACAGGATTACTGTGGACGTAACACCATCAGCATCATAATCGCCTGCAATGCAGATATGGGAATCTTTGGAGAGCTTTTTCAAATAGTCAGTACATTGTGCTGCACCGTTCAGCAAAAAACAGTCATTTTCAGATGAACCGTGTATCAGTTTTAAATAACTGCTTTCGTCAAAGCCCAAACCTTTCAAATATTCATTAAGATACTTATTTTCATTCATAAATTTTTTCTCCTTTCGTATCATTTTTATATTTATATTTTATCATTATTTAACTATAATATATTTAACTAAAATAAATTTAAGTTAAATTATAAATATAAAAAGGAGGGAGAAAATATGTCCATCAGTGCTTATGCAAATACATCTTCGGGCAGTCTTGCCGTAAACGATGATGCGTATATGATTCAGGAATTCGGAGATTATTTAGTGATGGCTGTAGCAGACGGCAGTACTTCGTCACGGGGAATGATAAATACCGGAGGAATTGCTGTTACATTATGCCGTGACTTTTTTCAAAGACTTATTAGGGAAAATACAAGTTTGGAAACAATCCGGCAGTCAGCGGACTCTCTTTTCTATATGCTCAGCCGGGCTTATTTGGCGGTGAACGGCATTGACGAACGGTACCAGCAGGTCAATTCATCTCTGGCAGTTTTGATTATCAGCAAAATCACGATGCAGGGATATGTCATGAATATCGGAAGTACTGAAATCCAAATGATAAGAAACGGACAGTTCAGGCGGCTGACGCAGATGCATACAGAAGCTTTTGAGATGCTTTCAGGAGGAAGTATTACGCAGGAAGAAATGTATTCTCACCCAAAAAGGGCTGTTTTGACTTCAGCTTTAGGGGTTTTTGATGAAATCGAATATGACATTCAGCCTGTGCAGCTTTTTAAAGATGATGTTGTGTTTCTTTCTTCAGACGGCTTATTCAGGGTAACTACTCCTGCCGGCGTAGTTGGAAATCTTATCGAGCTTTCCTCTCAGGGTAAAAATCTGCAGGAATGTGTAGACGGAGTTTTGGAAAAAGCCAACGGCTATCAGCCCGGGGATAATCTGACTTTAGCTGTACTGAATATCGTGGAAGACAATGGTGCAAGAGAAGCTGTATCTGAACGAAATTATCAGAATAAAACAAGTCAGGCAAGTTATAAAAACAGTCATTCAAACTTAAACGGCAGATATACTCAGCAGTTTGAAAGGGAAAATCATTCGTATAACAGAAATGCTGTATTTGAAAAAAGTCCGCAGAATCACCAGCCAAAAACCTATGACCCGTTCGAACGCTTCAAACGAAGATAACACATTTTAAATATTTATAATGATAAAATATAAATGTAAATATTATACGAGAGGAGATATATAATGGCAAAAAAATTTGGAAATGTAATCTTGAACCAGTATCCCCATGGGTTTGACAAAACGGAAACGATTCCGTTCACAGCTTTTAAGAGCAAATCTGTGAATTTGAAATATTATTCACAGAGAAGAAAAACAGACCCTAGGGTTGGAAGTCCTACTTCCACACTGAATATTGCTCCTGCTATGGGAATTGCTTCTTCACAGGCAGATGACTGCACAATTTTATTTTCTGAAACAAAAAATGTACTAATTGGCGTATTTGAAAAGGAATATTTTTTATTCAACTTTGATAATAAAACTATTCACCTTACTAGAACAAATACGCAAAACCTGTACAAAGTGCTTCTTGCTTATTTCCGCTATCGGATGCCGAAAGGGGAATTAGACAAAAATTTCAGAAAGCTTGATTTCGAGGACAATTTTATTGACGTAAATCAGGAAAAAGCTTTCCGTATCACTGTCGATGAACTGAAATACGATATGGAAAACAATATCTACAAGTTTGAATTGTTTGCAGACGAAAATCTCGCTGATGCGATTTCATCTGAAATTGACGGACTGGATAATGATACAAAGGACATCACTCCTTATGTATTGAACGAATATTCGCAGTCCAATCTGATTACAAACAACTTTGAAATCGTTCGCCCGGAAGAAAGCAAAGGCAAAGCCAAAGCAAAAAAGAAGACACCCCCAAAAAAAGAATTATGGGATGGTGTTGAAAGCTTTACAAAAGAAGAAATGGCTAAATGGGATATGGAAATGATGAATTCCTATACCCGCAATAAAGAAGTCTATTTATCCAACAGAGACAATTTGGAACCGTCTTTCTTTGCGAAAGCAAAAGCTTTTCAGACAGGTAAGATTTCCCAGCTGGCTCTTGTCGGAGAAGCCGGAGTTGGTAAAACAACTTCCATAAAAATGATGGCCGGATGTCTGGGATTCCCTCTGATTCAGGTTGGAGGAAGCGCCAACCTAGGTGAAGATGCAATGTTCGGACATTATGATGTAGTTTCCGAAAACGGTGCATCTGTTACCACATGGGTAGACGGACCAATCACAAAAGCTATCAAAACCGGAGCATGGCTTCTGTTTGATGAAATCAATGCTGCAGATGCAGGTGTATTGATGAAGATGAACAGCATCTTGGATGACAGCAAATGTCTGATGCTGGACAGCGGCGAGTTTGTGAGAGTAAATCCTAAATTCAAATTCACATGCAGTATGAACTTGGGAGACAAGTATTCAGGTACAGGGCAGATGAATGCTGCTTTCATGGACCGTATGCCGGTTATGAAAGTTGCGGATATGACAGTTGATAAAAAAGCTGCCATTATCATGAAAGCCACAGGATATAAAAATGCCGAAGTGGTTAAAAATTTAATTGCCATCCAGAAATTTGCGAACAGATTGGCAAATGAAGAAGGCGTTACAGGACGAGTATCTATTCGCAGACTAATAGACTGGGTACAGTTTGCCAGTATAGAAGGCGAGTTTGTGAAAACTTCTTTGGATGCTTTCGTCAATCATATGGCTTTGGATGAAGAAGCTAACAGTGTTGATGAATATTTAGAAAGTGAAGGTATCGGAGCTTCTATCATGGAAAAAATCCGTGAAGAATTATCCGATGTAGAAATCGAAGAAGAAGATTTTGATTAATTGAATGAAAGGCGGCTTTGGCTGCCTTTTTCTTAGAATGAAAGGATGAAAAAATGAATACAGAAGAAATTAAATCTGCTTTAAGAAAAGCAGGAAGTAAAGATGTTGAAAAGGATGCCGCATTAATTGAAAAAATGACATCCCAAAAAACCGAAAACCGCCTGAAAGCTCAGGCTGTCAACCTGACCGATAAAAGAGTTTTGCTGAATATTGTTCCCGGCAGCGGTTCTTATTCCACCACTTCAGGAAATATTCCTGCTATTGTTATCGACCCTATGACTTTATATGAACCAAATATGGAAGAAGCGATGATGATGTCAATTCTAAAAGGCGTTACATCCCATGAAGCCGGACATATACTATATTCTGACTTTTCAGCATTTGGAAGAGAAGTTCAGAAAGCAGAAGGGAAACAGAAGGCCATTCAAAAAGCAGGAGAAGAATATCTCCATGCTTCTGAAGAAGATAAACCTGATGCAGTTGATAACCTTCGAAAAGCAATAATTGAATACATCAAGGCTCAGAATATGAAAACTATGATTAACTCTGTTGAAGACGGGGCAGTGGAACATCTTGTTCCTTTGGAATTTAAAAGGACTTATGGAGATATAGTAAACTCCAGAAATGCTTTGGTTGCCTTGGAAAGAAAAGAAAAGGCTCCAAAAGGAAAAGAAACACTGGAACACTATATGATGGATATGCGCCATTACTGTACTTACGGATACAGAAAAGCCGATTTCAAACCACTCTATCTTCCTAATATCCTTAGCAAACAGGAAATCAAAGAAGTGCGTACGCTATGTATCTGGAGCAGAATCTGCAGTGCGGACACAGAAGAAAGAATTGCCGTTTCAAAGGTCCTTATGGATTATTTGGAACCTGCCATTCTTCCTAAGGCAGAGGAATTTTTAACAAAATATCTCAGCAGCATACAGCAGATGCAGAATATGAGTGATAATGAATTTGAAGAAATGGCCGACAGTATGATGCCAAATGACTCTGAACTGTCAATAATCGGCGGTATGGATGAAAGAAGCACTTCTTCTCCGATGCCTCAGCCCAAACCTCAGTATGAGATGGAACTCCCGGAAGAACTTCAGAAAAAGCTGGAAGATAAAAAAGAAGAATCTCAGAATGAATCCGATGGTGATTCCAAAAGCGGTTCGGGAAACGATTCCAGTGAAAATGAAGAAAATTCAAGTTCCAACGAAAGTTCCAGCGGAGAATCCGGAAGTGAATCCAACAGCGCATCCGGAAATCAGAACTCTGCCAATGCTGATTCAGGTAATGACAGTGAAATAGACAGTGAATTCGATTCCGGAGAAAACGGCGGAGAAAATTCCGGTTCAAATGAGTCTTCCTCTTCATCTGAGGATAATGAAGCTAAAGAAAAAGGAAAATCCAAGAAAAACTCCGAATCATCTGACTTGAAAGCAGAAAGCGGTGAAAGTGAAAATGCTTCTGCCGGAATGGAAGGAAAAACGGAGGATAATGAGGGAAAAACATACCCTAAAAAGACTTATGATGCCGCAGCTGAAGAAGCCGATGCGAAAGCTGCTTCTGCCGAAAGTTTAAATAAGATTCAAAAGGAATTGGAAAAAGCGGAAATCAACAATGACCGTAAAAATTTCAATCCAAACGGAAGCGGCAAAGCTCCTGAATTTTCAGAATATATGCCTTCCTGCGACAGCTTCTCTAAAATGCATGAAGGAGTAAAAGTTCAGTATTCTTCATCTAAGTGCTTTTCAAGCCCAAGCAGTGCCGGAAGACAAGTTCAGGTAGGTATTCCTGAACTGAAAAAACAGGCTTCCAAGTTTTCCAGAAAGCTGAAGGAACTGCTGATGTACAGAGCTAAAAACCGAGATATTCGAGGACTGAAACGAGGAAATCTGAATACCCATCAGCTTTCAAGAATCGTTACGGATAAGAAGGTATTCCATAAGCGTCAGGAAGGAGAAAAGTCCAAAGCCAGAATTGAGGTTTTGATGGATTTGTCCGGCAGTATGTACGGGGAAAAAATCCGTGATGCTATTGCGGCTGCCTATATGCTTGCTGAAGCCTGTGCTCAGGTAGGTGTTCCTATTTCTGTAATGGGTCATGCCACTCCGGGATACAAAGTTGAATTGAGTCATTTTCTTGAATTCAAAAATTACAGAAAAAAAGAAGCCCGGGAAAAAATCCTTTGTGCTGAAGCAGGAGGAGGAAACCGTGACGGACTGGCTATTTTCTATTCCGGCACAGACCTGCAGAATCATTCTGAAAAGGGCGAAAAGAAAATCCTGATTGTTATTTCAGACGGTTCACCGGCGGATTATGATTACGGAGGCAATCCTGCCGAAGAGGATATCCGAAGTATTATTGCAAAAATGGAACGCCAGTGGCAAATCACGACTATTGGTGTGGGAATTGGCAGTGATATCGGACATATTCCAAGAATTTATAAGAATGCTGTTCCGGTTCCGGAAGTAAGCAAACTTAGCGAGGAGCTGCTGAAAATCCTTCGCAATGCCATTTTAAGCTGATATTTGAGACTCCTTTTAGGAGCCTCTTTTTTCATCTTTCATTCGCTAAAATAAAGGTATACAAACAACAGGAGGAATAATCATGCAGACACCAAATGACTTAAAAAGAGATACCCAAAACTTAAAACCTGCTATCATTACTGCAATTTTTATTATATTATTCTGCTGTGTATTCGCACTCATTCATTAAGCCTTAAGGTTTCCATAATTTTCTTCTTTAATTTAATATTAAATAATGATAAAATATAAATGTAAAAGAAGGGAGGAGCCATGCTTAGTAAGAGAAACGAATATTATTACGGGAACAATGACGGATGGAATAACAATCAAAACAATGACAATCAGTACCAGCCGGACAATTACGGCTATTCTGATTCAGGTTATCCAGCCTATCAGGGTGCCGCTGAATATACAGGAGAATCTGCAGGTTATGACGGATACAATACGCAGACAGATTATTACAGTCCCAATCCGAATAATTGGGAAAATAACGGAAGCTATCTCCCCGACAATACAGGTTATTCAAACACAGACTGGGGGTATAATTCCGGATACAATAATGATTATTCAGGAAATGCGGGGTATCCGGCTTATGACAGCCAAGGTTACAGCTCTTATCAAAATACAGAGGCAAATTCGGGAGCATATCAGAATAATTTCAATTACGGATATAATACCGGACTGGATACAGGGGATTTTGGATATGAGGGTAAAAAAGAGAGAAAATCTTGGTTTAAAAAGAAAAACAAATCCAGCCAGCCGTACGCCCGTTCAAGATTAAATATCAAAAAAATCGCAGCAGCTGCTGTAGTAATTGCCATCCTTGCCGGAGCCGGGGGAGGAGGATACTGGTATTGGGATACAAATATGAGAGATAAATCAGCTGTATATGTTTGTGAATCCCAAACTTCCTACAATAAAGGCGTAGGAACGACCTTTTATGTAGGCAAAGACGGAAAAACTATTGAAGTTATTGAAAATGTAAATACTGTAACCTTGGATTTTATCAGTAACAATATGGATGTGGATGAAGAATCTTCCAAGAAAATCTTAGAAGAATACAAGGAAAATCTAAGAGACAGTTTCAGAAAAAGTCAGGATAAATACAAGGATTATTCATGGCTCTCGGGAACCATTGAGGAAACCGATTCTTCAATCAAAGTTGTGTATGCCTTTGATGTAGCCGATGAAGCTTTTGATTATTCAGCATATCAGGCCGACAAGGACTTGTCCAAACAGTTCCCGCTGGAATATTACTGGAATGAAGAGGAAGGAAAGTTCATTTATAATGAAAGCAAAATCTTAGGGACGGACAATCCTTTAAGCCAAATCGAAAATGTGAAGTCTGTACGCACTGCTTCTTCAGCCGAAGATATTTCATCTTACCGTCAGCAGCTGAAAACAAAAAACCAGCTGGTACAGCAGCCGGATGACAGTAAAGAAAAAGAAGCGGAAAATACAGAAGAAAATACCGAATCCGAAGAATAGAAAAGCAAAGCTCCAAAACGGGGCTTTTTTTGTTGTGTGTTATAGAAATTAAATAATGATAAAATATAAGTGTAAAATAATTTCAGGTAACTGAAGAATATATAGGAGGGAGATATGCCATTAAAAAATATCGCAAAGAAATTTGGTAGTCTGTGTCTGGCGGTATTGCTGGCCGCTGGAAATACGGCTTCCTTACAGTCTGTGCCGATTCATGCAGAAGGCGGTAACTTGAAAGTTTACCATTGTACAGGAATGCATGGAGCGGCAGAAGCAAACAATCCAAATACACAGTGGAAAGTACACTGGCTGTCTAATCATGCTTCCGGAGAAGATTTCCATATGAAAATGGAATTAGACGGTAAGCTGGTCTATTGTATTGAGCCTTTCGTACCATTAGCTATCGGGGCATCAGTAGACGGAAAATATTATCCAATCAGCAACTATTCCGAAATCGGAGGGGAAGAAGCTTTAAAGAAACTGTCAAGAGAACAGATGAATAGAATTGCTTTGATTTCTTCTTTAGGTTATGGATTTAATGGAGTTCAGTCTAACGAAATGCATTTTGCGACTCAGATGCTTATCTGGGAAGCAGCCGGAAGTGACCCTGATACTTCTAGAAATGCTTATGCAGCCGGAACCGGTGTTCGTCAAGCATATGACACTATCAAAGAAAGACTAAGAATTGCAGAAACTCCTGTTGATTTTGGCACAACAGAAGTTCGCTTAAAAGACTTTGGCAAAGAAAATGCTGTTACTTTGACAGACAAGAACGGCGTATTCCAGCATTATGTTGGAAATCCTATTCAGGGCGTTCATTCTGAAAAAAACGGTAACAGCCTGACGATTTGGGCAGAAAAGGGAGATAGTTTGAATGCCACAATGGCTTTTGACTGTTTCTGGCTTTCCAATGAAGTTTCTGATGATATCCCAGCTATTATTTACGGAAAAGCTAATTCTCAGACTGTCGCTTATATCAAATCAAAGCCCGACCCTAATACAACTATGGTAAAAGTTAGTACTGCCCCAAAAGGAACACTGGAATTAAGCAAAGAAATCGCCTATAAAGAAGCTCAGCGTTCTTTACTTAAAGAAGGCGGAAAAGGGGTTTCCGGAATTGGCTTTTCAGTTACAACCAAACAAAATATCACGTTAGATAATGGTCAGTCTTTTAATGCCGGAGAATTGGTTCGTGGACTGTCTGTAGAAGGCGGTAAGGAAGATGAAAACGGTAATTACGTATTCACTTCCGGCGAAGCAAAAGGAACAATGAAATTTTCCGGGCTTCCAGTTGGTTCATATACTATGAAAGAAACAATCCAGCATGAAGGCTTGGTTACAAACCATAAAGAATATTCTTTTACAGTTAATGAAAACGGACAAACTGTCTGGGATGAAAGCGGAGGTATCATCGTCAATGAAACCACTGCTATCTGTTCATCCAAATTAGATGAACTGCAGCAGCATATTTATGGTGCTCATATGCAGGTTTTGGATAAAAACGGAAACGTAGCTGACAGCTGGACTACAAATGGGGACAAACATTGTCTTGAAGGCCTGAAACCGGGCGAATATATCCTGCATGAAGACAAAGCGCCGGAAGGTTTTGTAGAAGCTGAAGACATCCCATTCACTGTAGAAGACAACGGAAATATTATTTCTCATGATATGCTGGATGATGTTCAGCATATTGAAAAAATCGACCAATTCAACAGACGGGTAAACGGCGCTCACCTGCAAATCAAAGACGGTGAAGGAAATATCGTTGATGATTTTATTACCGGACAGCAGATTGCTGAAATTCCTGCCGATTCTTTCCAGACTTACTCTGAAACGGGACAGGCAAGCTGGAACGGTAAATTAAATATCATCCCTAACTCCGAAAAAGAGCGTACATTGGATGATGAATATACTTTAACTTTGGGAAGAAAGGCTGAAATCGAAGAAGATATTTTGCCTTTCGACCATCAGGTAACAATCAAAGACCCTGAAAAACTTTCTCCGTATATTGGAAAAGCCGTACTGAAAGAAGCTAAAAAGGCTATAAAAGAAGGCAGAGAGGCTGGTAATATCCAAGACGATGATTTTGACAGACTGAATTCTGAATTAAAAGCATTGGAAGATGCAATCGAAAGCGGAAGTCAGAATGTTGCCAAAGAAACAAATGCTTTGAAAAATCATTTGATTGAAATTGGAATCTATGTTGGAAATACTGACAATACTGCAACAGATTATGGGAATGATACTGAAAATCCGGCAGGTGATTCTTTGAATGCTGAAATGGTACTTCGTGCCGTAGCGGCTGACGGAGAAGCATGGTACTTTGATGTAGATGAAGACGGAATCGAAACTGCTCACAGAGCCAGCGGACTAAAAATCGGAAACACTTATACTTTAGAAGAAGTAGCTGCTCCAGACAAGTACATCGTTTCTGAACCTGTCGAATTTACTGTTCAGGGTGAAGGAAAACTGGAAACTGTCAGAATGTATGATGTTAAGACGGATGATGTGTCTATTTCCAAAAAAGATGCTACCGACAAAGAGGAATTACCGGGAGCTGAATTAACGGTAACAGATAAAAATGGAAATGTTGTGGATAAATGGACTTCTACAAATGAAGAACATTTGATTACAGGACTGATTGTCGGAGAAGAATATACTTTAACAGAAGTAATCGCTCCAAACGGATACGAATTAGCTGAAAGCATTACATTTGTTATTCAGGATAACGGCGAAATGCTGCAGCATGTGGAAATGTTTGATACCCGCAAGCCTGAAACAAAAGAGCGTCCTCGTACAGGTACTTTTGAAACAGGATTGTCTTCAAAGGAAATGCCTTTCATTATCGGAGGAGCTGTAGTTATCGTGATTGGTGCCGCTGCTGTTATCGTTGTAAGAAAACGCAGAAACGACTAATATCTTAAAATTAAAACCAAGAGGAAATAAATTCTTCTTGGTTTTTTTGTGGCTATCTAGGTTTGTATACAATTTCCCACCAATCGCAGTCCATACTGTCAGGCCTGTCCAGCCAATATCCCCAATATTTTTCTAATCCTTCTGGTGTCATAAGATATGCTTGAGCTACCGCATCTGCTTCTTGTTTTGTCGCATAAGCTCCCGGCGGAATCACGCAGGTATCGGAAGGCGGTGTAGTTGGTTCAGAAGATGACCCCGTATTCCCTCCGGAACTTCCCCCGGATACTCCTCCAATAGGATTGGAAGGCGTACTTCCTGAATTACCTCCGGAATGATTTCCTGAACTGTTTCCCGGTTTAAACGATGATGAACCTGAACTGCCTCCTCCGTTATTGCTGCCGGGCCTAGTCCAAGATGAACCTGTATTACCCGATGAACTTCCTGTATTTCCGGAAGACACGGGATTGGAATTTATTCCTGTATTGCCTCCATTAATGTTTGGATTGCTGTAACTGTTATCATCCTGTGTATTACCTGTATTTTCATCAGGATTCTCCGGCTGTGATGGCTCATTTTGCTGGGATTGATTTTCATCCTTTTCATCGGTACTGTTTTCTGAATTATTATCCTCTTTCTTTTCCTCTTCTTTATCTGAATTTTCATGTGACGGCGCATTAACGGATGAAGAGGAATACTGTTTTTCCGGCTCAATTCCGTTTTCAGTCACATATTTTCTGAATTCCTGATAAGTCATACCCAAAGACTCCATGGTATCTCCATTTGCATCGGCTCCTGTAAATACCTCATAGTTATAGTAGGAGGAATAATCATCCAGCAATGTTAAGGAAATATGATAAGGACGTGGGTTTTTCATGGAATTTTCAATCGTTTGAATCATGTCTTCCGTTCTTTTTTCGGGATGGATTTCCATATCTCCGATTTTTGCTTTTTCCATAGTTTCTGCAGAAAGGGAAAGGTAACCGTCTGCATATTCGGTAAGTATTTTCCCTTCATTCATTCCATTTTCCTCAATGATTTCAATAACAGCTGAAAACTGAGAAGTATTGCCAAATTTATCCTCAGCTTTGACGGTAACAGGATATTCTCCAATTTCACTTGTATTTATACTGCCTTCCACAGAAAGCTTTACCTCGCTAAAATCTCTGGCATTAAAATATCTTTCAGGAGCGAAATTTTCGGAATTCACTTCTGCCGTTATTTTTTCATTTCCGCTGGAAGAAGCTATTTCAGGTGCTTTGGTATCCTTAACGGTGATATTCCATTTTTCCGTTATAAATCCATGATGAACAACGGTTTGATAATCACCCGGAATCAGATATTCATAACCGGGAGAAGTAAGCTTATTTTGATTTACCACAGCATTTTCATCATTTAAAAAGCGGATTGTGCTTCCTTCAGGTATGGAAACAGCCTCTCCGGCTTCAAATGTTTTTTCAGTACTCATAAAGGGTATGCCATTGAACCAGTACCAGCTTCCGGCCCCCAGCAGCAGTACTGCTGCACCTCCGGCTGCAAGCAAAGCAATAAGTTTCCTTTTGGAAAGTGAAGCAGCAGAAGGAGGAAGTGAGGAGGAATCATTGTTCAAATAGAGATTCTCAACCGCAGGACCCCCGCCGTCAAAACCGGAATTATTAAAGTTTGGGCTGGTATAATCAGGAAATTCCTCATTGAATGATTCCGAAGAAATGCCGGAATAATCATCGTGGTAAGCGGAGTAATTATCATTGATTCCAGAATAAGAATCTGAATATCCGCCGTTATTATAAGAATCCTCCGGCTGGATATTTTGTTTTTCCCCATAAAAAGAATCAAAGGATGTTTCTTCCGGCATGTTTTCATAATTCATTGAATCATTTGTTTCGGAATAAGATTGAGGGGAAATGGCGGATGAATCTGCGAAACCCTGTTCATCCAGCGTCTCTTCCGGATACTGTCCGGTGAAATCGGAGGGAAAAGGCTGGGGAGAATCAGGGGCAATTCTTAATTTTTTCATAATTTTCAGTCAAAAACAGGCACATCCCTACTCGGTTGGTAAAGCCTGAACCTCCGTATTTCAGTGAGAAGGGAATAATCGTGCTGTTAAGCTTTACATTTATATTTTAACATTTATTTTTACCATAATTTCCCACAAAAAAAAGAGGATACCGCAGAGGCACCCTGTCTTTTTCTAATATTAACCTAGTTTTTTAGGAGATACGTTTCCTGCATACTGACTGGAATCAAATCCCAAAATCAGCCCGAAAATCGGAGTCAGAAATAAATATCCAACGAAGAATCCTGTAGTTTTTCCAAATGACTTGCACATATACCAATACATCACATATTCCAATACAGCTGCGGCCAATGTCAGAAGACTTCCAAGCCAAGCAATATTTTCAAATCCCCCTGAGATAAATCCTCCTGCAAAAGCTGCTACCAAACATGCCCAGAACATATTCGTATTCCAGAACAATTTGAAGAAGATATACAGGTTATAACCCGGAATAATGGCTTTCCATCCTTTTTCTCCTGCTTTTTCGAAGATTTTCCAGTTGGCGATAATGCTCATAACTCCGAAAACCAAGGCGAAAATAAGAATCACAATAAAAAAAGCAGCAATAAAAGCAACGACTTCTTCAGGGAAATATCCGGAAGAATAAGTGTTAGTAGTGTACATATACACCCTCCTGCTTTGCAGACTAAAGCAAAGCTATTTATGATTACCTATATATTATAAACTATAATTAAAGATAAAATATATTTGTAAAACACAGTGTGGGATTAATATGTGTCCAAGAAAAAAAGACTGTCGAAGCAGTCTAATGAAGCACTTGTTTCTGCCGGGCTGTCTGTTTAAGAAGTATTTCCTGTACTTGATTTTCCGTGATTTTTTTTGCAGCAAAAAGTATCAGCTCTGCCAGAATCGGCAGGAAAAACTGAGCAACTGCTTCAGCCACATAAATTTCCAGTTTGTTTTTCCGGCTGGAAATATGACGAACAAAGATATATCTTAAAGAAACTCTGGCTAACTGGTTCAGAAAACGCAGGTAATTGTCGTTGATTTCAGAAGAATACGTATCAATCGTCATAAAAGGGCTGCTGTACTGAATACCCGGCAGACCGATTTCATTGAGCTTTCCTGCAAAAGCATCTACCGGAGGAATTGTGATTTTTTCAGGTTCTGCAACACCCTCCAGAAGCAGTCTTTCCGTATACTTTCGAAATTCGCTTTCCAAACAAGGAATGTTGCAGTGAATATAGGACTGCACATTCGTTAAAGTCATAAATAGTTTCCTTTCTTGAAATACATACAAGCACCTTTTGTCACTTATATTATAGTACAAACATTATCCAAGACGCAATAATAACGATTAATAAATATAAAATAGTGATAAAATATAAATGAATTAAATATACGAAATGAATATTTATTACGAAAGGAACCTACTATCTATGAACAATGTCAATTCTGCACCAGATTCTAATTTAAATGAATCAGGAAACAAAAATTCATCTATCCCTCAAAAAACAACAATTTTTTCTGTATTTATTTTTGCCATTATTTTTATTTTAGGCATTACTTTTTTCTTTAGTGAATGGCTGCCGGCACGGGCAAGTCAGACTCAAATGAGAGAAAGTTTGACCGAAAATTATCATGAACAGTTAGAAGCTGTTCAAAACCAAGCTCCGGAATTATTCAATTAATTTCCTGTATCCCGCACTGCAAGTGAATTATAATCAAAGGAGAAAACAAGCCAGCCAATACGGCCGGCCTTTTTTTGGTTAATTTTTGTTTTTTCTTCGAATTACATAAGTTATGCTTCCAATGCTGACTAAAGCAGCTGACATTCCCAAACTTTGAGAGAAAAGGGAAGAGGCAATGCCGGTTTGGACTTGGGAATTATCTGGCCCAGATGAAGGCCTGAGTATCTGGCTGGAGTCTGTCATTTTTTCAGCAGGAAGGGAATCGGCTGAAGAGTTTTGGTTTTTGGCAGACAGATTCCCGGAGGTGTCTTTTGTGGGGCTGCTGCTGTCACTGCCGGAGGTTTCTGTTTTAATTATTCCTGAATTATTCAGGGTTTCATTAGGAGAATTGGGAGCAGGGGAAATGACAGGAGAATCTGGGGAAATTAGGTATTCATCAGGAGGAGTCGGATTATATTCCAGCCTGTCTAACAATATCATTGCCTTATTATTTATATAACCGATTTCTTTACTGAAATTTGAAAGAACATCGTCAGTCATAGACATCTTTGAAAAGGTGTTGTATTCCAGAGTATATTGATACAATTCTAAAATTCCATCTCTTTCTTTTTTCCAAAAACCATCATATTTCTCCATATCCAAGTGTTCTAGTTGTGAAATGAAATTAACTGTAGCATAAATACCGTCTAAAACAAAAAGCTCCTCATAACGCTCTGATACAAATTTCTGAGCTTTCTTTAGTTTTTCTTTGTTTCTGGAGGAGATGCCATCATTAAGATATTCCAGTGCTTTATTGGAAATTTCAGGATTTTTCTTATATTTTTCACTGTTGTTTGCTTTATTTTTTCTATGATATTTACATCATATTGTCGATATTCCAGCTGAACATATAAAGAGAACCAGCAAGAATACAATGCTTTCTCTAAGTGAACCCCTCCGCCTAAGTTCTCACGAACTATAGATGGAGTGTGCGGCTTAGGTGTTTTTAATCATAATAATCCTTACTTTTAATAGCCGACTCCAATTCTTTTTTGACAATTTCCAAATCACTGCATACGTCTTCTTCTAAAGTCGAGAAGTCTAAGTTGTCTATTCGCTTCAAATAACGAGAACATTCTTTTAAGGCATATTCAGCCATTTCCGGAATCAAGTCCTCAGTGTAAGTTTTATAGTTAGCAACTTCATCCAGAATTTTTTGTTCTGTTTCTGCCAAGATTGGAGCCATATTTCCTAAAATAAGAACTCCTGACAGCAATGAGGGAATTACTTTTGACATATTCCACCTCCTAATTTTATATTTATATTTTAACATTAATTAAATTAAAAAAGCCGTCCAAAAAAGGACAGCTGACTATTCGTGTTTTTTTCTAATTCTATACACACTATTTCCAACTGCTAAAAAACCAGCAGCAGATAGCCCCGAAGCAAAGATAGTGTCTGGGATTATACCAGTATTAGTCTGAGAATTTTGAGTGGTTTTATTTGAAACAGCATCCTGATTGTTTGATTGTTCATTATTTGAACTTGAAGTATTAGGTTTTAACTGGAGAGAATCTGATTGAGAGTTATTTTCGCTTTGCGAATTAGAATTTTTATTTGTCATAAGTTCTTGATTCGATGATTCTGATGGATTGATACCATTTTCTGGATAAGCTGTTCCTTTTCTAAATAATGCTAAACCTCGACTGGCTTCAATAGCATCAAACCATACTAAAAAATCATCACTTTCAAGAGCTTCTTCTAACTGATTAATGATATTTCTATTATTAATCTTCATTTCTTCTGAAATATTTTTCACATCTTCACTGTCCATATAATTATTTGCTTTATTTAAGAGTTCATTTGCTAAATTTTTTAAGGATAATTTACAATTTTCGGTTGCCTCTTTTATTGATTTTTCGTTATTAGACTTCAAAGCTTTTTCTAATGAAAAATATGATGCTTGAACAATCTTCATATCTTCACTAATCTCGTTTTTATCAATAACATCATATGACGTTATAAAAAAATCTACTTCTGAATTATTATTTAGCCATTCTTTAAAAACAACACCCGTAATTTGACTTATGTCATTTTCTTGACTAGTAAATCTACATAAAGAAGCTATTGCATCTTTATATGCATTATCTTTATTATCTTTAACTCCATCTGCTTTAAGCATACTAAGATATAAATCACTCTTTAATTCTTCATATTTTTTTAGTTTTTCCTGAGAAAGATTATCGTATGTTAATTTCTCCAAATTGTTATAAATATCATATTCAGTCAAACTATAAAATCTTAGATGCAATCTTTTATAAGACCATAAATCTTCAATATCGTTCATTTCTTCTTTTATTGTTTTCTCATAAATTTCTATACTATTTTCATCTATGCTGGATGTTTGAACTTTTTCTTGTAATACATCTAGTTTTTTAATTAAATTTAATAATTTATCGTATAAATCCTGAATGTTTTTTTTTATCATTTCCTTGAAGATTTGGAGCAGGTAAAATTTTATCAAGTATATGAATATACTCAACTGCATCTTTAGCAATAAACTGCATATTGGTACTTAGGGAGCTGTATTTTTCTAAGGAAATTTCTTCTTCATTAGCTATTAAAGGTGTAGGAACACAAGCAGTAAAAATTAAAACAGAGCCAATAAGCGGGGTTAAGGTTTTCAAATTGCACCTCCTTTGGGATATATTTATATTTTATCATTATTTTTTAACAAAACCCCTAAAGAAAAAACCACCCCCTGAGGATGGCTTTTATATTTATTCTTCTAATTCTTTTTTCTTTTTCAGCAGAGCAATCGCTGCCAAACCTGTTACCAACACATTTCCTGCATAAATAAATGCATAAGTTGGAGCAGAGGTGTCAATACCTGAAGCGGCTGGGATACCTGCGTTTTTCGTCTCAACTAATCCCTGATTTACATATTCTGTAATATCAACGGCTCCTTGTGAAGGTTTATTGGTTCCCACGATAATGATTTCATCTTTTTCAAGAGATGCAATATAATCAGCCAGGGCTTTTTTAGATGATTCCAATTCTTCTTTAGCTGTTTTATAATCAGCTTCTGCTTTATTTAAAGAATCTTTCTTAGCTGCAGTGTCTACTTTAGCTGCTTCCAAAGCTTTTTCAGCATCTTTTAATGCTTTTAATTTTGTCTGATAGCTTTCAATAGCTTTAGCGAATTGTACATATTCAGGGTAGGAGAATTCTGTACTGTTGCCCAGTTTGATATATTCCCAAGCTACTAATGCGGCCTGTAATTTGTGGCTATCCGCTACAGCTTTCATATTAGCCAATTTCTTTTCATTTAAGATTTCCAAAGCTTTATTTAAAGATTCTTCAGCTTTTTTGGCTTCTTCTTTTGCTTTAGCTAATTTTTCTTCCAGCTGTGCCTTTTTCTGAGCTAATTTTTCAGGATTGTTTAAAGCTTCCTGAAGGAATTCCAAAGTATTTTGTGCAGCTGCAAGTTTTTCTTTATTAGATTCTAAAACAGCCTTTACAGCGTCTAATTCTTCCATAGCTTTTTCTTTGTTTTTAGAAGCATTCTGGACGTTATCTAAACCACTCTGGTAAGCATTTAAAGCTTCATCTACCGCTTTATTAGCCAAATTTAATTCATTCTGAGCATCAGATACTGTATTTTTAGCCGCTTCGATTTCAGCTTGTGCTGCATAAATTTCAGCTGTTTTGGCACTGATGGCTTCATTTACTGTTTGAACAGCAGCCGTTTTTGCAGATACATTATTTTTAGCAGTATTCACATCAGCCTTAGCACTTTCAACTGCTTTTTGTGCATTTTCGGAAGCTTGTTTTAAAGCAGTAATATATTCATTACCGGATTCCAATGCTAATTTTGCACTGTCATAAGCTTTTTGAGCAGCAGTCTGCGCACTTTTTTTACTGTCTAATGTTTTCGAAGCATTCTGCAGGGCTGTATTTGCTGAATTATAAGCATTTCTGACATCGTTAATGGCAAGAGCTGCTTTTGTTACAGCCGATGAAGCTTCCTTATAGGCATTATTTTTGGTTTCGTAAGACTGTTTTGCTTTTGAAACCTGAACCAGAGCATTGGTGGAATTAGCTGCTAAATTTTTAAGCTCATTTTTGGCTTTATTTAAATTTTCTTTAGCAGTTTTAGCATTTTTATAAAGTTTATAATACTCCATAAAGCGCTTTTCATACTGTTCAACAGTATAAGCAGTGCCGTATTTAGAATCAGCCCCTCCAAATGACTGTTCCTGAATGGTATTAACTCCACTTCCACCTACCGCAAAGCCTGTAATGGTATAACTGCTATCAATAATATTTAAGTAATGGCCTACTCCTTTATTATTTCCAGCGTCATAAAGAGCTTTTTCCTCTGTATACCATCCATAAAATGGATTCATTTTATTTGTTAAGGCCGGCACATCATTTGAATATCTCCATGCCAAATTTTCTCCAATATTTTTTGCAGTCAAATAAGAATCCATGTGGTTCTTTGTTTCTGCAGAAGCATTTCCCAATACCTGAGACATTGCCATCATTTCATCTGTGATTTTTAATGGGGATAAACCATGTTTTGCTCTTAACTGATTGCACTGTTTGATATACTCGATAGCTTTTTTCATGTTTTCCAAAGACGTACAGTCTGAAGTACTTCCAATATGAGTATATTGTTTCAGGCTTCCTGAATTTTTGATTACATCTACAGCTTTTTGGTTTCCTACATAGCTAAAGAATCCGAGGGAAGTATCGTAATTGGCGATATCCAGAATAGCTGCCTGTTTTTCCAATTCACGAATTTCAGCCTGTTTGGCTTCTTTGTCTTTTTGAGCTTTATCATAAGCTGCCTGAGCAGTGTCGATGGCTTTTTTGGCTGCTTCGGCTTCAGCTTTCAGTTTGTCTCTGTTAGCTGCAGCAGTATTATAAGTATTCATTACTGAATCATATGAAGCTTTTTTCTTATCATAATCAGCTTTTAACTTATCATAGCTTGACTGGGCGGATGCTAATTCAGTGTTAGCTTTATTCAAAACTGCTTCTGCCTGTTTTAAAGCATCTGACAGATTTGTTGTACTTAACGCATCTTCATAAGCCTTTTTAGCTGCATCTGCTTTTGCCTGAGCATCTGTCAAAGCTTTGCTGGCATTTGCCAAACCAGTATTAGCTTCATCAAGGTCAGACTGTGCTTTATTCAGCTGGTTTTGCAGGGAAGAGAGCTGGCTTTCTTTTTCTTCTTTAACGGCTTCCTTATCGGTTACAGTCTGATTGGCTTCATTTACATCAGCCTGCTTTTCATCTGCTTCTTTTTTAGCTTCGTTTACAGCTTCATTTAATTTATCCGCTTCTGCCTTTGCATCTGCTTCTGCTTTTTCAGCATCCGTTACATTCTGCTGAGCATCATTTACAGCATCCTGAGAAGTATTTACATCATCATCAGCCTGATTGACATCGTTTTCAGCGTTTTTGATGGTTTCTTCTGTTACAGGGTTTTCTTCTACATATTTGATTTCTTCATTGACTTTATCCAACTCAGATTGAACTCCGTCAGCCTCTGCATTCTTTTCATCCGCATTTTTCTGTGCTTCATCTGCATTTTTCTGTGCTTCATCAAATTCCTGTTTTGCTTCTGTTGTTGTATTTACATCAGCTTCCAGCAGTTTATCAGCTTCGTTATCAGCTGCTTCGGCGGCTTTTTCGACTTCCTCGTATGCAGTATCAGCATCAGCCTGAGCCTGATTCTGATTTTCAACCGCATTTTCATACGCAGAAGAAGCGTCATTGACTGCAGTTTGAGCGGAGTCCAAGTTCTGCTGGGCATTGCTTACGTTCTGAGTCAATGCCTCAGACTGGGAAGTCTGTACTGCAGTTTCTTCAGCGGCCGGCTGGATTACAGCTTCTTCAGCAGCAGCGACCGGGGAAGCTCCGGCAAGGATTCCGGCACCTAAAGCTGCGGGGATAGCGGCAAGATATTTCTTTTCCATAATATTTCCTTTCCTGAACACTTAAAAAATAAGTCAAAGATAACCTCTTATCGTCTTATTTTCGGTTCTGTTTTTAACTCTATTTACATTTATATTATATCTTAATAAATATTCAAACACAAGCTAAAAAACTATATTTTAGCAAAAATTTTGCCAAAAATGGTGATATCAATTCTCTTGTTACCCATTATTATCCCATGAAATCCAATAATATGACCTGCAAACCCTTACATTCGGAATGTAATGAATGACAGTTTTCGATATTAAGCTTTATATTCACAAAATATTGTCGAATATCACATTAAATAATGATAAAATATAAATGTAAAATTAATACGAAAGGAGAATTGGAAATGAATAAAAGATACTTATTTACTGTAGGAAATCATCAGGCAATTTTAACGGTTGGAGAAATCTTGGAATTATTTGCTTTGGCTGTTTCATTAACCACTTTGCTTTTTATATCTTCTATCATTTCTTGTTTTCTCTGAATGAAAGGATGCTGAAAATGAGAAAGGAAGAATTATTAAAAAAGCTTAAAGCCAAAAAACATGGAAGATATTATTCCTGTATCTGTCCGGAATGCGGAAAAAGAGAAGCTTATTTTTTTGCAGATGAGTTTAAAAAAGCTGCTAAAAACCCAAAAAACGGTATTTTGATACACTGCAACAGAGAATCCAACTGCGGAAAACAGACCCGCATCACATTATCTGATGCGGAAAACCTCAATGAAATCGAAGAAGAAACTTTGGATTTCAGAGAGACTCTGCATATGTCTCAAAAAGGAGCTGATAAAATCAAGCGTCTTGTATCTTATCAGTCAAAATGGGGATGGGAATCCTACTCTCTGCCTAAATGGAGAGGTATTTCCGTTTCAACTCTGAAAAAAGCAGGTGTTTGTTTTTATGACCCTGACAATACAGGGAAGGGATTTCGCCGCTGGATACAGACTTGGCAGAAGGAATTTGATTCCTGTCTAAACAGGGATATGTATGAAAAAAACATCATCATCCCTATCAATGACTATGACGGAAACATCCTTCGGCTTTTACTGAGGACTACGCATACAGAAAAAAATTCGGATGCAGGTTTCAGAAAAGAAGTAAACGTTCCTCTGACAATCGGTTCGTCTGAGTTATGGAACCGTCAGTCCCTGCTTAAAGAAGAAAATTATGTGTTTATTACCGAAGGCGTACCAGATGCTCTTTCAATACAGGAAGTAATGCCGGAGGCTTGTGTAACAGCAATTACCGGTGTGGCAAAATATTCTCATTATTTAAGAGAAATCGAATCTCACCCGGAAATTACCAAAAAGACTGTCGTCATCTGTTTTGACAATGATAAAGCCGGACTGAAATACCGTAAAAAATTTCAGGAAGAGATGCAGAAAAAAGGAATCAAATACCGCAATCTGAATTTATGCGGTTATAAAGACTGCAACGATTTTCTTTTGAAGGACAAAACCCGGTTTCTTCAGGAATTAAAGAAAACTTTAAAGAAAGAAAAAAAGTTAAAAACAGGAAAAAAGAAAACAGTAAGACCTAGTAAGTTGTATTTTAGCCGCTGTGCTGCCAGAGCTTAGCCGAATATAATCAGGTCTTTTTTTTATGGATGAAAATGGTTTTAAACAGAAAGGATTAAAAATGAAAAACATAAAGAAAAAATCAAAAATGGATGAAAGAGTTGAAGCAATGGCTCAAAAATATGAAACGACTGCTCTTGATTTTTATAACCATCCTGAGAAATTAAAGGAATATTTGAGAAACGTGCTTCGCTTAAAATGCGGCATGAAGGATTATTCTGCCTATAACAAACTGCTTATTTTGGCTCAGAATCCGGATGCTTCCTATGTACAGTCTTATAATGCTTGGAAAGAAATGGGGATTCCCGTTACGAAAAAAGGTGCTCTGTATATTTACGCCCCGATTTTTATGAAACAGGTAAAAAGTCCTAATTTTGACAAGCCGAAATCATGGAACTCCTGTACCAAAGAAGAGAAAAAATGGGCTTCTGATGCTTCCAGAACAGATTATGTTATTGAAAACAGAAAAATCTCAGACAAAGTAGTTCACGTATTTGATATTTCCAGCACAGATGCAACTGAAGAGGATTTGCTGAAACTGATGCCAAAAAATCATATGGCAAACATTAAAGATGTATATGAGGTGCTTTCAGAAAGTTTTGAACTTGAATCCTCCAAGGATACAATGGAGGAGAAAATCTGGGATATTATATATGATTATGTTGACTCGGAATTAAAAAATCAATATGAGGAATTTGAGAATTTCAGTATTTTATCCGAGGCTGTGTCCTACTGCGTTTATGATTTTATCGGGCTGGACACTACCTTGGTTCAATTCAAGAGTTTACAAGACAAAATCTGGAAAGAAGATGAAATCAAAGACTTGACGATGCTGAATAAGGCAATCTGTGAAAACGGGAAAAAGTATTCCGAAATCGTATATTCGTATCTTTTATGACATTCAAAAAAAGGCTCCAATTATGGAGTCTTCTTTGCGTCATTCTTCTATTTTTTCCAGAATGTATTCAAATGCTTTTTGAGAAGCTTCTTTAGCGGTCATTTCCCCGGTATCCAATATCAGTTTTTCTCCGATAAATTCATCGAATTCATCCGAAGAAAAAGCCTTGTCAAAACAATGGTTTATCTCAGACTGAATTTCTAAACTTCTGTTATCATAAGCGTTCATTTTTCTGTGAGATTCTACCATTCTTTTCCTGCATTCAGCAGCATCACAAGTCAAAAGAATAGTTAAATCAGGGCGGGGAATCTGAGGGCTGCTGTTCAGCTTTTCGACCAGCTCCGTACTTTCCTTGTCATATAAAAGGCCTTGATAGACTAAATTTGAGAGGATATAACGGTCACAAAGGACGAGGGAATCTGAGTTCAATGCAGGGGTGATAACTTTTCTGCTGTGAACTTTTCTTGCCTTGGCAAACAAAACAGCTTCTGAAAGTCTGGGATGTTCTTCAGAAAGCAAATACTCTCTGATTTTTTCAGCTTCAGCACATCCTCCCGGCTCTCTAGTCAAAACAGGAATCGTTTCAGGAGAATGGGATGCTAATAAACAGGCTAATTCTTTGACGAATGTAGTCTTTCCGACACCTTCGCCTCCTTCTACAACAACAAATAATGGTTTCATTAACTTCTAGTCCTCCTTTTAAGCTCTTTCTGATGCAGTATGCGGTTTCTGGACTGAACGAACAGTCAGATGTCCAATCTCTTCAGAACCGTTCAATGTCTGTTTGTTTACTTTGGCTTGCCCGAAAATTTTCACATCTCCTGTAATAAAGGAGTGATTTTCTACCACTGCATCACCACAAACAACAACTGAATCATAAACAGCCGATTTGCTTAATAGCTGTGCGTTTCCGCAGACAACAGCATGTCCGGCTGCAATACTGTCTCCGGCTACCAATGCGTTTTCGGAAATTTCGGCGTGGTCATAAACCAAAGCGCCGTCTGCTACCCATGCGTTTCCGTCATGAGAAAGATTTTCTTCGGATTCGATAAAGCCTCCGGTTTCTCCTTTCTTTACATTTCCAAAATCACGAACTGCTTGGATTTCATGCAGTATTCGGCCTGCATATCTGAATGTCAATTCTGTAAAAATATACTTTTTCATAATAAACTAGCTCCTTTCGTATAATATTTACACTTATATTTTATCATTAATAAATATTTTATAATCAAAATAAAAACCAGCTGATTCTGGTTTAATTCTGCTGGTTTAAAGCCTTATTGACAGCTTCCTCATTGATGCCATGCTGATTGAGTTCTGAAGAAATACCACTGCTCTGAATGCGGTTCTTAACCTCTTCCTCCAGTCCTTCCGGAATCTCAACATTTTCAGAAGAATCATAACTGCCAAGGGAAGCGTTACTTAGATTTCCGCTCTTATACTGATTCCAAATATCTTGGATTTGCTGCTTATTCACTGTTCCTGTTTCCTGATACTGCTTATATACTTCCCGAATTTGCTCATTATTCATAAGTTTGTCTTTATCCTGTAAAATTTGAGCTATATCCTGAGGCTTAATTTCTTCTATTATTTCCGTTATCCCCAAATCCTCTATAATTCCTCTGTCAACTCCATATTTTTCCAAAACGGAAGCAGCGATATCAGCTTTTTTATAGTCGATATACTGAAAGACAAGAAAAGCTGATAAAATAAGAAATGAAAACGTGAATACAAATCCCTTCAAAAAACGCATAGTTTTTCCTCCATTTTTACAATTATATTTTATCAAAAACTATTTACAACGTCAAAAATTTTGGTATAATATAAGTACAGAAGCAGAGAACACATAATAAGAAAGGAAATTGATAAGCCTGCTATCTGAGTGTGGGTGGAAGTCCTGCGTGCCGACATTTTTTGTCTCTCCTTTACATCTTTGGGTTTGGAGAATAACCTCCTTATTGGAATCTGACTGATAAGAAAATGATTCTCTAGGTTTTGACACGAGCCTAAAGCTGTCGATAATGGATACAAAAGTATCTTTGGCAGTAAAAGTCTTATGAAAATACATCAGTCTGATATGCTTTCGAGTATATCAGGAAGTGTTCGTACATAAGAACCCAACGAACTTTAGTCGTTGGAGTGTCAGGTGCCTTAAGCTGTCAGTGTACAGCACTTAAAAAAGGTCTCATACAGTCCTGTCATAATAACTACGGCGAAATGTATGTTTGTCATTTTTGTACTCCTTATACCTACAGAAAATCAGCGGGAATTAACCATCCTGCTGTTTTTCTTTTGGTGAAGCAAAAAAAGAGAAGAACTTCTAGGTTCCTCTCTTATTTCTTCAGCAAATAACTTTCATTATCCAGCATGGAAAACAATTCTGCATCCAAATCAATACAGAATGGCAGTCTTTCTACTGTATAAGCTTCAGTATCAACTATATTTACAGGAATGACTCCGTTTTTCTCCTTCATTTTTTCCATAATTTCATCTGTTACAGCATTTTTCCTTAAATACATCATAAATTCACACTTGGCCTTTTCGGCGCTTTCAATGATGACAGCGGGGATATTATCCTTTTGACTGTATCTTCCTCTGATTTTAAATGGTATATTTTCTTCTAAACCCTTGATTTCAGCATAGGCTCTTGGGAAAATAATGCCTTCGATAGAAGTGAATTCATCTGACATTTTGATAAAAGCCATAGTATCACCCTTTTTTGTCCTTATTTCATGAATATCGTCAATCATGACCAATAATTCAGCCGTCTCATTTTGAGATTCTTCATTCTTAGAATCTTCTATATAATTTGAAATACTCAAATGATTTCCGAAAATATTTCTGTATGAACTTAGAGGATGGCCGGAAAGACATATCTGGATTGCATTCCTTTCCTTTTCAATTTTTTCCATCTGAGAATATTCAGACTGTGAAACCGTATTGCCAAAATCCATTTCATCAAAGAGGGAAGGAATACCAAATTCTGAGCATTCCCGGCATACTTTTGCCGCTTCATTTAAAGAAGAGAAATTTTCTTCCAAAGCTTTTCTTCTTCCTAAATAATCCAAAGCTCCGGAACGAATCAATGATTCTATCTGATTTCTTCTTGCAGGAGCAGACATCGTAGAGAGGAAGCCGAATAAGGAATCCTTATTTGAAGCTGAAAGCAGTACTTCCGCTGCATCTTCCCGAATGCTTCTGACAGCTCCCAAGCCGTATCGTATCACCTGTTTTCCGTCTAATGCTTCCACTGAAAATTTAGGCTTGGAATACCGAATATCAGGAGGAAGCAGTTTAATATCCATTCTTTGAATTTCAGCCAGACAGGATGCCAGTTTTTCAGGATTGTCCGCATTGACAGTTGCGTTGGCTGCCATAAAGCAGACGGGGAAGTGAGCTTTGAGATATCCGCATAAATAAGCTACATATCCATAAGCATCAGAATGAGACTTATTGAATCCGTAGTTGGCAAACTTTTCAATATTGCTGTATATTTCTTTTGCTAAATTTTCATCTGCCGTACCCATTTTTTTGCATCCTTCAATAAACTGAATTCTTCCGGCATCAATGTATTTCTTTTCTTTTTTTCCGATTCCACGTCTTAAAATATCAGCCTCACCCAATGTAAAACCTGCCATGGCCTGTACAATCTGCATAACCTGTTCCTGATAGAATAGGATACCCATTGTTTCGGAGGCAATAGCTTCGTACTGAGGAGCAGGGTAGTGAACTGATGAAGGATTGTTTCTTCCTTCAATAAATTCATCTATAAACTGCATTGGCCCCGGACGATAGGCTGCATTGGCAAGACATAAATCCATCATGCATCCCGGATTCATCCGTCTTAATAAATTCTTCATTCCGCTTGATTCAAACTGGAATACATTACTGGTTAAACCGGGTTTGAAGATGGTCTCAAAGGTTTTACGGTCATTCTTCTCGATTTTATCCAAGTCGATTTTTATCCCGTAATTCTCCTCGATAAGATTCTGACATTCATGAAGGATGTCGAGAGTCTTAAGCCCAAGGAAGTCCATTTTTAAAAGACCGATGGACTCAACGGCTTTTTTCTCAAACTGGGAAACCATAACTCCGTCTACTTCCATAAGAGGAACATTATTCATCAAATCCGTACGGCCGATGATAACTCCAGCGGCGTGCTTGCTGGCAGCAGAAGGAAGTCCTTCCAGTATTTTTCCGATTTTAAACAGGTTTTCTACACGTTCGTCTCCTGTGATTTTATCTTTGAAATAACCAATTTTTTCCAGCTGAGACAGCAGTTCAACAGGAACTTCTTTGGTTTCAGGATTTCCGTCTTCATCCAAAACATCAATGATTTCTTTATCCGGAACATTCGAAGTCATTTCATTGGTTTCTTCAAAGGATAATCCCTGTGTTTTGCCAACTGACTTGATGATGCTTTTGACACCCAAAGTCTGAAAAGTAGCAATCTGGCAAACTTTTTCGAATCCGTATTTTGCCTGACAGTATTCGATTACTTCATAACGGCCGTAATTTGCGAAGTCTACGTCAATATCCATAACCCTATATTTTTCAATATAAGCCTGACTATATTACTGCAGATAATTAATCTGCATCTGTGCACTTGGACGGGCAGCTCGTCTTCCCGTCTACTCCCGAAAGGGATAGTCGATATACTTTTAAACTATCATTATATTATTGCTTTTTAGCTGATGATAGTTTACTTAGCACGGTATTGCCTGCTATCCATTATTTAAAGAAATGGACCGTAGGTTCTCTTAGTCAGCTGCTTCGTCTTTTTCAAGGCTTCCATCTTCCGGCAGGACTTAGGGAAGCAGTCTTATTCAACTGGTACCGTTAGCCTGTATCATTCAATACAGACACCCCTGAGCTTCAGGGTTCACACAGAATGCCCGATATTTACAGGCATTGACACTCTTTCTACATTTAAAAACCGTTCAAACAGCAGTCCGTCTTCGATTGGGTCCAAGTTGGTGATTTTAAGACAGTAACATAATAAACTGCCTGCAGCACTTCCTCGTCCCGGACCAACCAGAATTACACTGTCCTTTTTCCATAGCTTTTCAGGAATGCTTTCCAGTGAAGGGAAGTAATTCTTAGGAAAATACTTTTCCGGATGTTCATAAACTTTGTCATCTTTGGCCCACTGAATAAAGTCAGCTGTAATTAGATGATAGTCCACAAATCCCATCTGAGTAATGACACCTAGTTCATACTCAAGTCTTTCCTTATATTTCTCCTTCTTCTTTTTATCAAAGTTTCCGAACTTTTCCTCAAATCCGTCATAAGCCAGTTTTCTCAGATATTCCTCACTAGTAAAACCTTCAGGTATAGGGAATTGAGGAAATGCCTTCTCCACCGAAACTTCACCCTTGCATCTTTCTGCGATTTTTACTGTATTTTGGAGAAGGTTCGGATACAGTCTTAAATAATCCTTAAATAACTCCTCTATTTCATCCGGTGTCTTTAAATACCATTCGCTGTTTGATGCAGCCTGTCCTGAATAAATGTTCAGCCCGTTGGGATTGGGATTCATTTCCAAAGCAAGACTTCTGTGAAAAGCATGCTCCTTTTTCAGGTAGTAGACATCATTGGATGCAACAGCCTCAATGCCTCTGGCTTTTAATTCATTACAAACACTTTCATCGCTCAAAAATTCGATTTCATCTTTTCGCAAATGATTCTGAAATTCAAAATATAAGTTTTCTTTATAGATGTTTCGGAGTTCATCCAAATACTGAGTCCAGTCTTTTTTGGAAGAATAATTGCGGAAAAAGATTCCCGAAGTTCCTCCGGTAAGACAAACCAGTCCTTCACCATATTTTTTCAGCGTTTCAAATTTAAGATGAGGAAATCCGTTTTTACCGATACCCTTGTTTGCTATGGTTGAAAGACAGACCAAATTCTTGTATCCGTCACGATTCAGCGCCAATAAAGTAATGCTGCCAAAATCTGAGTCTGAATACTTGATGCAGAATGTCACACCGGTTATTGGCTTGATGCCGGCCGCCCTGCATTTTTCCTGAAAATGATAGGCATTATGCATGCTGTTCAAATCGGTGAGGGCAATGGAGGAGGAATTCGTGGCTTCGCACCAAGAAATAATATCGGAAGTTTTCAGGATGGAATTCAGGAGCGAATATTCACTCTTGAGATTTAAATGTACAAATACTTGTTTTTCCATGTTTAAGTTTCTCCTTTCGTATAACTTTTACATTTATATTGTATCATTTATATAATTAATGTTAAAATATAAATGTAAATCATATTCGAAAGGATATATCTGAAAGTTTCAGAACCTATACAAAACTAAATTTGCAAAGTACAAAAATGAATGATTGGAAAAAACTAAAGAAAGAAGGAATCATTATGAATATTGAAACAAATACTGTCAAAGAATATTTGGAAGAATTAGGAAAATCACTTACTTTAGAAGCTCGGGCAGAAACAGCGGATACTCGGGTTGTTTACAGAGGGCAGGTTTATTACTGTGATTTGGGAATCGGAATCGGTCATGAACTGAAGAAAAAACGTCCTTGTGTCATTGTGCAGGATGATAAAGGGAACATTCACTCAGGAAATACCATCGTAGTGCCGATTGCTTCCAGCGGCGGCCATATCCCGTCAATTTGTGCGAAATTCAAAGATAAGAAAAACTGGAAAGGCGAAATCATCCTGTCCGGATATGCCAATGCTGCACAAATTCGTACAGTCAGCAAAGCACGCCTTGGAGACTTCATTTGCGAATTGGATGAAGAAGATATGTATAAAATTGAAAGATGCATTAAAAACAGTTTAGACTTGTTTTAGACAGGAAAATTGTTATAATGTATTTGTAGGTTCGTACTTACCTACTAGCTGGATTTCCCGGCTGTAATTCAAATTTAGCTTTTTGATAAGCCGTAAGAGTTTAGGAAAATGATTTATCATTTTCTATAGAAAGCTGAAGCTTTCCCTACCATGGAGCCTAGGTGCTCCTTTTTTTGTGCTCAGATGAAGGAGGGAAAGGAAAGAGGAATGAAAGTTAATGAGAGGAACTTTTGTCTTTTCAGGTGATTAGAGGAGAAAGACTGTTTGAATAGAGGTTGAATGAGAATTAGGAAAAACCAAGATTAATCTTGGATGAAAGAATCTAGGATTTTTCTCAGAATTATTTCAGATTATTCCAAATATAATAAAAGACGGAATCTGAGTTCCGTCTGAGTTTAATCTGAGGATGCTTCTGTCTGTTGTTGTCTACTCAAAGGGGAGATGACAGAGAAAATAGAAGGTATTATTACAAAACCTGTGCGAAAAGCCCACTCCTTCAGGGGTGGGATGGATAGCAGAAAAAGTATTTTTCTATTTAAATAATATTAAATTATGTTATAATATAAATATAAAAGGTTTTGACACGAGCCTCAGGCTGCCGCTAATGGATGCAATAGCGTCTTTGGCAGTAAAAGTCTTATGGAACTTCACCAGTCTGCTATGCTTTCGAGTATATCAGGAAGTGTTCGTACATAAGAACCCAACGTACTTTAGTCGTTGGAGTGTCAGGGAGAATTCTCCGTCATATTCATAAAGCTGACCGTTAATGGACAAATATTGCGGCCGAGTGAGGCACTTGTCTATCTGTTCAAAGTCATTAGTTTGCAAAAACGTATAAGGCTCATCGCTTCCATTCCAGTAGAAACCGGAATGAGGATTGTTCATATCCATATCCTGAAAATCTGTCACCTCGATAACCCATGGATTATCCGGACTTTCTCCGGCAGATTCATTAACGCCGGATGTATCAGGAGCAACATGATTATTATCAGTGTCAGAAGAGGCATCATTCACAGATAAACCGTTTATGACCAGCAATCCAAAACCAGCAAGCAGAATAAGTATTATTATGATTTTCTTGTTCATAACCAAAATCCTTTCTTTTTTCTTTTCTTAAACGGGCAAATAACCAAAACATTTTATATAGCCTTTAGGAGTGGTTTCATCAGTGGCTGACAAGATAAAACCTCCGTTATCCCATCCGCTCCATTGAATTTTATCGCCGTTTTCTCCGGCTTTAAGCTGCCATTCTTCATTATTATATTTATATAATTTATCATTTACCAAAAGATAGTCAGGGTGATTCATGATTTTCTTGATTGTTGAGAGATTGGAATAAGAACTAAGAAAATAATGAGAATTAGGTGTGCCACTCCACCAGAATCCATTTTCTCCTGCGTCTTCTTCTTTTTCGGCAGAGACCTCAATTATCCAAGGATTATCCTTTGTTTCTCCCAATGCATTAAAAGCTGCTTCTTTGGCCTCCTTTTGTTTTCTAATTTCTTCTTCCTGTTTTTTTCTTTCTTCTTCTGCAATCTTCTGTTGTTCTATTTCTTCCGCTTTAGCAGCTTCGAATTTTTGGTTATTGCTGCTATTATAAGCAAAATAACAGCCTAGAGTACATAATATAACAGTTGCAGCAATTAGCTTTTTATTAAAATTTCTCAAATTCATATTCTAAATTTCCTTCCTTAATTTGAAAAAAAGAGGGAATCAATCCCTCAAAATTATCTATAATTTAATGTATTTCAATTTACTGGCAGATATCCAAAATTATGCATTAAGCCTTCTTCATATCCTTCATCTTCTTCAGAATAACAAGTATTTAATATTTTTCCTCCGAGTTGGTCATAATAGCCACTTTTTTCTGTTTTCTGATGTAATTTATCTGATTTAAGGGTTTCGCTGTATTTATACAATTTGCCATTTATTCTAATATAAGTTGGGATACTAGCTATTTTGTCTCCGTTTTTAGTTCCCCTATGAGCTGATACAATCAATTCACTTCCATCACTAGCATTGAACCAAAAACTATCAGCAAATTCAGGAGAACCATATTGATTAACCTCTATTATCCAAGGATTATCTTTGGTTGAACCTAATTCTTTCCAAGCTAATTCTTCTGCTTCTTCTTCTAAACGTATTTCTACATTGTGGTTATAATAGATTTTGTAAAATCCAAATAACGCCAATAGTAAAAGAGCAATTAGAATTTTGTTTGACATTAACTTTTTCATAAAGTTTGCTCCTTTCTATTTTTCATTTATATTTTATCATCAGTTAGCGTATTTTAAAATGAAAAATGGTCTTGTCCTTCAAGAATTTCTTTTATTTTAATATGAATCATTCAACAGGTAAATAACCGAATACATGCATTAGTCCATCTTCATATCCTTCTTCCAGCTGGCTGTAGCAAGTTATGAGTAGTTTTCCATTTTTACTAAAGCCTTCCCAATACAAACTTTCTCCGCCAAAAGCAGAAGTAAGAGTTTCAGAAAATTTATAAAGTTTTTCATCAATTAATACATATTCTGGTTGTGACGCTATTTTATCTCCATTATCCGTTCCTCTATGCGCCCCAATTATGTTTTCGTCTCCATTCTTTCCACTATAACAAATTGTTCCGTCATTTTCCGACGGGTGAGTATCTGTATGAATCGGATTAATTTTCCATGGATTATCTATTGTTGCGCCTATGCTTTCCCATTCTTTCTGTTCCTGATGAAGAGCTTCTTCTTCAGCAGCATAATTTATTGCATTAACCCGCAGAAAACCAAACAGCATCAATCCACATAACACAACAGCTATTAATTCAGATAAGTTTTTAGTTGGTTTCACGGTTTCACCCTTTCTATTTTCATTTATATTTTAACATTAATTAATTTTCATTAAAAGTAAAAAGAGACCAGAAGACTCTTCTAATCTCTTTTTTTATAACATAACTAGTCAAAAGTACCAAACTCAAAATGAGAGAATTCGTCTTTAGTACTGTTTAATTTATCTTCTAAAGACTCTTCCTGATTGACTTCTTCTTGGCTTGAGTTGGAATTGCCGGAATTTTCAGGTGGCGTTTCCTGAACAGAAGTGTCTTCGTTCTTTTTGTCTGATTCTGTTTTATTGGAGGAAGGTTCTTTCTCATCATCGGAATCAGTAGGTTTTGTTTCTGTTTCGTTTTTGCTGGAAATAGATGAACTGCCGTCTTCATTATCACTATCGTAATAGTCTGAATGATGAACAAACATTTCTGCCTCGATTAATTCCTGCGGATTTTTGCCGTCAGTGATATCCAATCCGACTAACGTCAATGGTGTTTTAGCAGTACTGCACGTTTCGATATCATTAACTTCAATACAATTTCTTGGCTGACCCTTTGGATAGTCATTCTTAGACATTCCTTTGATTTGGGTAATGTCAGAATTACCATTAATTATAGAGAACAGTTTATCGCTTGCACTAACAATGGCTCCATATGGATTAACAGTGTTCTCACCGGTTCCGGCTACAGACTCTAAATCATAATGGTAAGGAAGAGAAGAGTCATTTTCGATGTAATACTTGCCTCCATCATTCCAGTAATAAGGTTTTACCGTTCCCCAGAAAGGTGTTTTAGATAATTCACCAACTACTCTCCCTTCATTTCCGGCTGCTAATGAAAGTGTTTCAAATCCAGCGATTTCTGTTGCATAATTGCCAACTCCAACTGTAGCTTCAGCGACTTTTACTGTTTCCAAACCCGGAATCATTTCCACACTGTCACAAGAGGTAATTTTGCTGACCATATCTCCCGACTGTAAGTATCCTTCATCACGGCAAGCTGAGCCTTCAGAATCATAACCGTATAATTTGTTACCATCACCGGAAATATTTAAATCTCCGTTTTTATTTCCGATTTGACCATATTTACCTGCCTGAGCACTGGTATCTCCACGTTTAACGACATTATAACCGGCTGCTGCACTGTTAATTTTAGGGCTTAACCGTAACGCAAAGTTGGCAATATTAGAACCATAAGCAATTTGTGAATCATCTTTAAATCCTGATTTAGCCCATTTAACTACGCCGCCGGCCGCTGTTCCAATACCGGCCGCCCACGTTTTAATGGTATTTTTTAATCCGTCTCGTCTCCAAATGTTTTTTGGCTTATCTCCTTGCTTCCAATTTTCATCATTTAAATTTGATACATTCGGAATCCCGCCGCCAATACTCATTCCGCCGCCGCCATAACCTCCGCCGGACAGCCCGTCGCCGCCATATCCGGATGGACTCTTAGGCATACCGCTGTGGTCGCTTTCTTCAACAGCTTCGATTTTATAAGTTGTTGTTGTCTTTTTAATCGTATAAGCAAAATACTGAGTTGTTTCCAGTTTCATTCCGGCATATTCCGGGTCTCCCAAAATATCATAATAACCCGGTATATCACTCCAAAAATCCAGTTTTTCAGAGCCGGGGGTATCGGTAGGATACTCATACTGTTTTTTCTCCGGTATTTCACCGTTATTGATTTTCTTAAGCTGGTTTGCAAAGTTCAGCCAAGCAGCACTCTTAGACTGTTCAAAACCATGATAATTTCCCTTATCCTGACTCTTGTCTATCTCTTCGTCTTTATCATTTTTAAACCAAGCTGTCCAATGTGTTTTTCGAACAGGGGACTGAACGGTTTCTTCAATTCCATTTTGATTCTTTTGTGTAACTTCTTCAGTAAGCTTGGTGACATCGGTAGAAAACCCGTTGGACTGAGCACAGACTAATTCCTGAGAAGTTTCTGAACCGGAGCCGTCTTCATTCATATCCGAAGAAGAAGATAAGTCCAGTTTAGCTTCAACTTCTTCAAATACTTTTGCATCCATGCCTGTAAGCTGTTTTTCTTTTACACATTTGTTATTTGTATGAGTATCTGTTACTCCAATGTAATCATCGCCGGATGCAGTCGTATCGTTTAGGACTGTAGTATCCGAACTTTTGTTTTCCTCAGCTAAAACCTGAATAGCCGGAACAGTAGATGAAAAGACCATGCTCCCTGCAGCAAGCAGAGAAAATAATCCCTGTATTTTTCTCAAATTCCACCTCCTTATTCTTTTAAAGGCTGACATTCTGCCTCATTGATTTCCATAAATTCTTTTAAACTTTCATCAGTAAGCAAATATTTTCCCGCTTTTTCATCCCGGAAAGCATCCAGCCCCATATTAGCCAAATACGTCACAAATTCTTCTGAGGATGTATCCAGTCCTGATTTTTTGATATCAGCATCAATCTCGAGCAGTACTTCATATAAATCATTGTTAAAACTGATATTGGTTTTCAGCCAGTCCAAACCTTCATTTCCGGATGTAAAAGCGTAGTACATCTGGCCGTATTCGTTTAAATGCTTCAGATATTCCGGACGAAGGGAATCATCTGTGGCTCCGCTTTTTTCCAACTCCTTGCTGATGAATTCTTCATCGACTCCGTCTTTGAAAACAGCACGGCTTATAGTTTCACCGTCACTGTCCAAATACAAAGCCAAGCTGCTGTTGGATGCTCCTCCTTTTGGTCTGCATACATAAGCTGTCGCTTCCTTATCTATAATGCTGTCGCTGGGTTTGAAAAAGTACCAGCCGGTTCCTAAAGCGGCAGCTATGGTACAGATGCAGGCCCCGGCAATCAATCCTTTTTTTAACTTGTTTTTCTGCGGGCGATAATCGTTTTGGTATTCCTGTAACATAAATTCCCCCTGAGATAATAGCTTTTCTCATTTATATTATATCTTTATTTAATCATTTATTTTGCTTGGTTTGTATTGAGCAGACACAGGATATGATAAAAAAAGACGCTGGAATTCAGCATCTGATTTTGTGAGCGGAATCAATATTTTTCCGATAATTCTCAATGATTTTTCGAATTTCTTCTTCTGAAGTATTGCTTATTTCCCCGGGAATTCTTAGAAAATCCTGAATGTGCCTTCCCAAATATTCTTCTGGGATGAATTCCTCAGCTTCTCCGAGATATACACCTTCGATATCGTATGGAACTTCACTTTCGTCCCGCCAGACAAAATGGCCAAAAGGTGCAGCCCAGCAGACAGTCCCTCTTTGGAATGTGCTTTTCAGGATATGAGCAAAATGCCAGCAGTATCCGTTTCTAAACTGATGGTGAATGACATCTGTGGCTGAAATTCCCTGAAAATGCAGAAAATTCCAGATGAATTCCAAAACTTCCAAGTCAGAGGAGTATTTTAGCTGTTCCTTGATGAATAGTTCTTTTTTACTCATAAGGGATGAACTCGCTTGCTCCAGTCAGGCAGGAAGTACAGAGAATACCGTCTTCCAAAATTTCGAAATCTGCACATGTCGGCGTATTGTATTCAGAAAGAGGAGCTTCCCATCGGCAAACATTCCCCGAAACATTCATACTTCCCCAATCATGAAAAAGTTGTGCCAGAAGAACCTCATTCCGATATACTTCCGTAATATGCTCATAAGCATTGCTTCTTCCGGTTTTTCTGTCAGCGGGGCAGTAATGAAAAATATCTAGTCCAAATTTTTGTGTTTTGTACATTATGAGTACCATCCTTTCGTTTATAATTTACATATATATTATATCAATAATTAAGTTGATAAAATCTGAAATAGAGTTAAAATAAAAATACAAACGGTTATACGAAAGGAGGAAATAGCGGTGAAAACTAAAGAAATCAGCATTCAGACTAAAGCGGAAATATCAAGGAAGCCTTATTTATGTATTACAGACATCTGCAAGCTGTTGGGAAAACCAAGGAGCAGCATTTATGAACCTTTGATGGAATTTGTTGATGAAGGAAAAATCAGAGAAATAAGAGTAGGGTCCCGATATCATTTCAATACAACGGACATAATCAAAGTTTTTGGTATGGAAGAATCCGTGGCAGAATACAGGAAACTTTCCCCGATTGAAAGTCCGAATATTAATCAAAGTTCAACAAATGAAGAAAACTTGGATTATACGACTAAATTGGAATTAAAAATAGAATCATTAGAGAATGAGATTCGGGAATTAAAGAAAGTTGTAAGTCCGGAAGAGTTGAGAAAGACTATTGCAAGATGCCTTATGGGTGGAATACAAGGATAATGTCAAAACACAGCATCGGGTATATCCGGTGTTTTTTTGTTTCTTTTAGAAGATTCCCGGACTTTCCCTTAATCTGAACTTATTTTTAAGGGGAAGGGGGCCATTAAGGGCAAAAAAAGAGAACCATTAGATTCTCCAGTTTCGGGACCACGTCCCGCTCCGTTAATAGCATTATAGCAAAAGACAAGGGAAATAGGGCAGGGGCAATACAAAAAGGACATGTTAATGAACATGTCCGAATTTTTTGTACATCTGCAGATTGTACTTTTCAGCTTCAGACAAACCGTATAGTTTGTGAAAAGCCAAAGAAGCAAAATAGAGCGTTTCGTACAGGAGAATGATATCCAAATCATACTCGTTATACCCGCTGCAATACAGCCGGCACAAGTCCTTATCCAAATCCTCAATATATTTAGTTAAGGCTTCTCTGGTAGAAAACTTCTTTGCAATTTCAGCTGCAGAATGCATTAGGCTTTTCCTCCTTTCAGAGTCACTTTCAAAAACCTGAAAGCAAAACCTTCCGGAAGCGCAGTGCTTCCTTCAGGAAGACGGCCGCCGGTAAGCTGGGCAACATACAAAATATCTCCCGCATTGAGAGAAATATTAATTCGCTGTGTAGGAACAGAAACTCCAAGCATATCCTGAAGTACTGCAGCAGTATCTGTATGGCCCACGGCTGAAATGAAATCAGAAGAAGAAATTTCTTCTAACGTTGTTGGCCGAACAGCAATATCAGCTTCCATAGATGAAAGCATCTGAAGAGAAAAAGCGTTAGATAAATAAGTTTTTGACATTTTAATGTCTCCTTTCGTATATGATTTACATTTATATTTTAACAAAAATATGTTTATATATATTGACATTAAAGTAATTTATGATAGAATATAAATACAAGTTGATGAAGACGATGTAGAGCCATACCAAGGCCGGCCAAAAGCCGGTTTGGCACGGGACTTATTTTATCTAAAGAAACAGGAGGACTGTACCACACTAAAAACGGGCAGAAAGTCAATGCGGACTTGAATGGTGCTGCCAACATCGGCAGAAAAGCATTCCCTGAATTGTTTCATCCGGAGAACGTAAATATTTGGCAGGTACAGTTAATCAAACATCCTGAAAACTTCAGATAGGAAAATACTTATAACTATAGTCGGGTAATGCTCAAAAGCAGAACCGATAAAGGCAGCATACTTTTATTCTTACAGAGAAAATAAAATATGTAGTCCCTCGTCTTTATACTGGCTGCAATATAAACTTGTAAGCAACGCTTTTTCTCCTGCCCCTGCGGCAGCATACTTTTAAATATAGAAATTTGAAGCTAACAACAGCGGGAGAAACAATGCTGCCGATTAAGCGTTAAAACAAGACAACAGGGATTACTCCCTGTTTTCCCTGCAGTTACAGCTCCGGCCAAAGCCTTCTTAAACAAGGAAAAGGCTGGAGCTTTTTTAGATAAATCACAAAAAAGGAGGCGCGTATGAACCAGCTGTCTAAACAAACTAAAAAACTTCTGCTGTCTGAACTGAGAATTTTTGCAGTTGAAACAGGGGATGAATCCCTGACTCATGCAATAACCAATGATGACCTAGCATTGCTCATGACGCTAAATGAGAAGCTGAAACAGCTGGGATATACTCTGCTTCCTTCTCAGTTAAAAACCGTGATTTCCACGGATATGAACTGGTTTTATAAAGATTTTTCCTCTTTGATAGAAGTGATTCCGGCAAAACCAATGTATCCAAACTTTCCAACTCAGGTAATGGAACTTTCTGAAGCGGAACTTCGTCTTCATCAGTGGACTCATTACTTCACCACATATGGACTGGAATCTATTCTGGGAACTGATGTCAGCAAAGGCTGGCTGCCGTCTGTTGAAGATACTGAAAAAACTGAGGAAGATGATACGCTTCTGAAAGCTAAAAATGTGGAAGTCGTTCCTTTAAATAACCTGAGCGAAACCGTATTTAAACGTCTTCTGACTAGAAAACAGCGTTTATCCGATAAAGAGTCAACTCTGATTTCCTTGCTTTTGGAATGGGAAACGGATGAAAAGGTTTATGAAATCTTAAAAAACATTCAAATCCCATTCAAAGAAAACTTATTGAAGCTGGGAAATATGGCATTCAATAATTCCTTAGATACTGCTTCAAATGTCATGAAGACAGCCTGCCAGCATACCGGTGATGTGTTTAAAATCTTGGATTATATCCTTACCCATCACAAATTCCATCTGACACGTCCTGAGAAAAGAATGTTTGTAAACCTTTTGGAAAGCTATCCTGTAAAAGATATGGAAGCTAATATGATTCTTTCCGGTAAAAAAGCCAAAAGAGATATCCTGCTGCTTCAATACCTGAATTACAACCAGTATTCTTCCAGCCCTGAACATAAAGAAGCTGTAAGAAAGCTTAGAAACGGGGAATTGAAAAGCTGGGAAAGCCAAGCGAAATACCTGCTTCAAAGCGGAGACGAAGGAGCTTTGGATTTTATCGCCCAGCGGCCGGGAATGATGGTAAGAATGACCAGATGGCTTATCCGTTTGGGATATAAACCGGAAGATATTCTGGAAAAACTGAAAGCTAATGCCGGCAGTCTTTCCGGCCAGACTCTAATCAAAACTTTCAATACTCTGACGGTGCTTCCTGATGAAGAAAATCAGAAAACGGCAGAAATCTTAAAAGAAGCCCTTAAAGCTAAAATCCAGTCCTTTGCCGATTTGCCTTTTAAAGGAAAAAAAGTGTTTATTGATGAAGGCATTTATGACTTTACCCGGTCTGCAGTCGGATTTGCAGGGGACGAAGGAGGATATATTCGTCAGGGGATGGTTTTTAAAATTCCTGAACATATACGATATATCCGCTATTTTATTTACTGGAACGATAAACGAACAGTAGATGTGGATTTGCACGCTTTTGGAATCACAAAAGACAAAAATCATATCCATATCGGATGGAACGGCAACTTTAAAGAATACGGATTAGCTTTTTCAGGGGATATCACTCATTCTGATGCAGCGGAATATATTGATATCGACTTGGAAAATAAACAGACAGAATATATCAATGCAGCAATTCATATATTCAGCGGGAAACCGTGTTTCAGGGAAATTGATGACTGCTTTGCGGGTATCCTTGCCGTATCCAAACTTAATAAAAAAGTGAAACTTTACAATCCTAAAAACTGTATCGTTTCCCATACGCTTAAAAACTCTTCCCGCAATTTGCAGTATGGCATCATAGATGTCCCAAACCGCCGTCTTATTATTACCGCTGCAGCTGATGACAATTCTCCTGTTTACACTAATCCTACAGATATCACTAAATATATGGATAACTTAACAGCTGCCCTGAAAATAGATGAATATCTCTCCATGCTTTTAGAAGCACAGGGATGTGAAACTGCAGCCTCCAAAGAGGAAGCGGATTATATCCTGACAGCCGAAAAAGAAGAGGGAGCCGTTTCTTTATTTAACAATAACTTTTTCCTAGACTGCTAAAAACAGCAGTCTTCTTTTTTGTTTTCATGAGGATGCTGAAGATGACTATTTCTTTGCATGAAAGGACAAAATTGTTGATAATAATATTTTTTAAGTTAAAATATAAGTGTAAATAAAACAGAAAAAGTCAAGGTGAAACTTTATAAGTTTTGCCAATATATTTAAAAAAAGATAGAATACCAGTTAGAAAGTCGGTGATTAATTATGAAATGCGAATACTGCGGAAAAGAAATTCCAGATAATTCTATATACTGTTTATACTGTGCGGGCCTGCAGAGTGTAAACGTAAAAATGCCGGAGGAGGAAGGAACTGTTTATTCTTCACCAAGAAGAAAAAATACGGCCTATCGCCCTGAAGAAGATGAAGCCTTGAATGAATCTCAGAATAAACCTCATGTAAGCCGTTCGGCCCGTACACGTCAGAATGTATCTGAGGAAAAAACTCAGTTTAGAACGGATGACGTAAGACAAGATGAATCAAAGAAAAATTACAGGATGGGAAAATCTGAGGGGAATTCAAGAAGTATAAATGAAACACAGATGAACCTGAATGATAACAGGGGAAATAAAAGAGAATTTAAAGAGGAAAAAAGCATGGAGGGAAGTCGGGGAAAATCTGCTTCCGCCTCAAGGAAAAAGCATTCAGCCAATTCTGTTTTAGCAGCAGCCTCTATATGTCTGGCTTATTTTATCCTGACATTCTATGGAATCACAGAATTAAAAGAAGCTTTCAGTCCATGGACAGAAGCTATTCCTCCTTACGTTTTTTCTGTAGCATCATGGATTATTATCGGTTATTCCGTTTATGTGTTTTATTCTTGGTATAAAATGCCGGAAGCCGGAATCAAAGTCAATGTCACAAAACCTGCAGTTAAATGCGTATTGGAAGCTGTTTTAAAAACCAGTGTTTACTGTGTCATTATTTATGCTGCGTCTTTAGTCGTACCGGCAGTAATTTTTGAAGATGCTCAAATGGTCGAATTAGGCGAAAAAGCAGTACAGGCTTTTATTCCTATCCTGATTGGAAACAATATTTTAGAATTGGGTAAAAATATTCAGGGAATCATCCTTCGTGCTCAGTACAGCCTGTTTAATAATTTCAAACATCAAAAACAGAATCACTCCAAGAAAATCAAGGAAATTCAGAGACAGTGGAAAACCGGAAAACTGAACAGACAGGAATATCATAATTCTCTTGAAAAGGAAAACCTTCATTTCATGCAGTTTATGCAGCAGCAGGACTGGTTCATGCAGCGGATGGATGACAGCCAGTTCAGAAATATGGATGATATGATGCATTCAATGAATCAAACTATGCAGGCAGTCAATCAAAATTTACAGGAAACTGAAAACATGTTCCAAAACATGCAGAATCAGAGTGATTTCATGTTTAATAATATGAGCAGCGGAATGGATTTCGGACAGCAGATGAATGATTTCAATTCCGGAATGAATAACTTCATGGATAATGGAATGGGATTCTAAAAACAAATAATTACATTAAGGCGGCGTAATGGCCGTCTTTTTAGTATTTTCTGAAAACAAAAAAAGAGGCCTAAGCCTCTTCCAATTCTCCTGCTAATGCTTCTAAACTCATATCCAAAGCCTTTGCTATTTTCACAGCATTTTTCAAAGTAATTATCTCATTATCTTCCCAGCATTCAGCAATCATCAGGTAGGGAATTCCAGTCCTTTTCGAAAGGCGTTCTTTGTCGATTCCATATGAATCACAGATGTTTTTAAGTGTCATTTGAGTTCTCCTTGTATTTTTATAAATGGATGTTTTTATTTGTTTCTGCGATTATATACTAACAAATATTTTAGATACTTGGTGAACTACTTGGCATTAAAATACCGAGCTTCTTGTTTCAGCGAGGAAGCTTGAGCTGGAAAGCAATAACTTCATCAGCTTAGAGGTTTCCTCTCCGCAAGCGTAAATTCGGGCAGTTCCTGCCCTATTTTTTTATTTTATTAAGCAGCTATGCGGGTTCTGAGTCCTTCACAAAGGATATTGATGGCTGCATTTTCATCTCTGTCATGGAGAGTCCCGCAGTCAGGACATTTCCATTTCCGAACAGACAAGTCCTTCACTTCCGGATGGACAGTCCCGCACTTATGACATGTCTGACTGCTTGGAAACCATTTGTCGATGACGACCACCTGTCCGCCTTTAAGTTTTAGTTTATATTCCAGCAGACGGATAAATTTTCCCCATCCGTTGTCTAAAGTGGCTTTTCCCAAACCGAAGCCTTTATTGGACATTGCTTTCATGTTCAGATTTTCCACACAGATAATATCGTACTGATTGGCTTTCTCGGTACTTAGCTTCTGAAGAAAATCTTCCCTTTGAAAGGCTGTATGTTCATAAAGGACAGCAACTTTCAAACGCTGCTTTTCATAGTTTTTCGAACCTTTGACTTTGCGGGCCAGCCTTCTCTGTTCTCTGGCCAGCTTTTTATAGGCTTTGCGATAAAATTTCGGACTGCCGCAAACATTTCCTTCCGAATCCGCATACAGGCCGTCTGACTTATAATCCAGTCCTACAGCTTTGGCAGTATGTATATTTACAGGTTCCGGATATTCAAAAGGCTTCTCAAACAAAAGAGAAACGTAATACTTGTCCGAAGCCGTTTTGGATACCGTAGCCGATTTCAATACCATATCTGAAGGAGGCAGTCTGTGAATCTTGGCTTTTACGATACCGGCTTTGGGAAGCTTTACTCCCTTAGTCAAAAGCCGAATATTATTATTTGTGCAGTTGGTCTTATAAGACTGATAGCTTACATGTCCTTTTTTCTTTTTGAATTTCGGCAATTTGAAGTTTTTGGGATTATTGAAATGGGAAGCATACGCCTGCTGCAAATCCATCTGTACATTACATAAAGCAGAAGAATCCACATCTTTCAGCCAAGGAAATTCTTCTTTGTACTGAGCAGGCGTACAGTGCAGTATTTTATGAAATTCCTTATAATAATCAGTTTTGTCAGAAAGCATCTTATTCCAAATGAATCTGCAGTGCCCGAATGTTTCAGCAAACAGCTTTTTCTGAGCATTGTTTGGATAGATTCTGTATTTATAACCTTTTCTAAGCGTATTTTCAGACTTTCTTTTTGTTTTTCTGGCTTTGGTTTTGGAGCTTACTTTTCGCATACTTTCAGCCTCTTCTGTTATTAATTTACATTTATATTATATCATAATTTATATACATTAATAATTAGAAATAAAAAGCGATTCATCTCCCATTTAAAAAAGGGAGAATTCTCGCTTGGTGTTATTAAAAATCGTTTTAATTTTTGGAAAACTAATAATTTTGGTTATTATTTGCCTGCTTTAATAGATGAAATATTTGCAAATAATTACATTAAAGGGGCAGACTGCTTACCTTTTTTATTACTGGAAAAAGTCAAGAATTATGTTTTTAATGATTAATTCTTAGAATATGGAGAGAGAAAAAGGAGATTGATTATGGAATTTTTAGACAATTTCAGAGAAAAGCGAGTACAAAATAAGCCGGAAATTGTATATGGTTTTTTTAATAAACGTTGGGTGAATAACAATAAAGATATTATAGCTTTAAATATTCAAAAGTCTTTTGATGATAAGAAAGAGATATTAATAAATGTTTTTCGTGATGCTATTCAAAGTGTTATGAGAAAACTTGAAACAAATCCCATTTTTTATAAGCAAGTTCGTTCTAGTAATAATGATACAAGTAACTTTTTTATATCAGATAAAAAAATGAAAAAAATTATACACAATTATGATATTTCTCTTTTACAGCTCTTGTCAGATACTGATATTTATATCTTTAAACAAAATATAAATTATAACGAATATATAAATAAACCTTTTTTGGATACAAAATTTGATGATGTTATTGTGTTATTATCTAAATATATTTTAGATAAATTTGAAAAAGATTATAATGAGATATTTACAAAATGTTTAAAATATGAATTAGACAAAGCAATAGATACTAAATATAAAAATAGCGAAATATCTTATAACTTATTTTGCAGCATTTTTAAAAATAATGATTTATTTGAAGATTTGTGGTTATATGCTGCAAAAAATAATAGTTTCTTCGCTAATAAAGGTCAACTTAAGAATTCATTTGTAAATTTTAATTATCTAGGAATTAATCTTAACATGTCTTATTGGTTATTCATTCGGCATGGTTATTTAGCGACTGCGACTATTCCTGCAAAGGATATGTTCTTTGAAGAAAATTTGTAAGGTAATATTTAATGGCAGCCAACTAGCTGTCTTTTTTATTATCAAAATTTCGCTAATATTATACAAAATAAAAAATACCAATTATTTTTTTGATATAATATAAGCATAAATATTTTATTATCTTATTTTTAAAATCAAAATCAAGATTCAAGAAAAAAATATTAATCTAAAAAAAACAACAAAACCGTATATAATTAAATCATGAAACTCAGAAGAAATTCTGGTTTTTTCTTGTATTTTCGCCTCTTTTGGTAAAACCCGAGGCAAAGGAGACTTATGCCAGCCTACGAATTCAAACCCGAAAATGTTATGAATGCAGATACTATAGAAAGCCGCTTGTATCTCTTTAGTCCATGCATCCTAAAGATACTCTTATTAGACCGTACTACCGGCCATAATATCTTTTGGGCAACAGACAGTCATATCAGTCACGGTAAAGAATACGAAGCCAATATGCCGCTGCGGGTTGAATTAATCAAAAACAGAAAAGAAAGCATTATCCGTCCACGGGCGTTGAAAGCCAAAGAGGAGCAGGCTGAACGCACAAAAAAGAAAGCCGAAGTCTTTACTCCTTCATGGCTGTGCAATGTCATGATTAATCATATAGATGAAGAATGGTTTGGACATAAGCCAAAATTTAATACCGAAACAGAAAAAAGCTGGGAAACAATCTATGAGCCAATCCAATTCACAAAAGAAAAATCTTGGAAAGATTACGTGAGAAATATAAGACTGGAAATAACATGCGGTGAAGCCCCGTTTCTAGTCTCCCGATATGACACCGTAACAGGAGATACGATACCGGTTAAAGACAGGATAGGAATACTGGACAGGAAATTACGGGTGATATCGGAAAATGTAGAAAATGAAAGAAGCTGGGTACGCTGGGCATACACCGCCTTTAAGTGTACCTACGGCTATGAATTCCAAGGTGACAATCTGGTGCTTGCCCGTGAAAACTTTTTATTCACCTTTATTGAACACATGGTTGATAAATTTGGCCATGGTCCCACCACGGGGCAGTTAAAGAAAATAGCAGAGATTATATCTTGGAATCTCTGGCAGATGGACGGTTTGGCCAGAAGAGTCCCTTTCAGAAAAGTGAATACCATTCAGGAATCTGAGGATGAAGCACGTTTATTTGAGTTTGATGAAGAGGGAAACTCGGTAATGAATGATTATTCTGAGGTGACTGAAGAGGAAAAACAGGAAATGCCTTATTGTAAAATTATGGACTGGAAAATCCTTGAGAAAGGGAATCCGGAACCCATTGAATTTAGGAGTTTAGAGAGAAAGGAATAATGAAACCTCAGGAAAAGAAGCTGCTGGAACTGCTTTCCGGTAATGACGTTACTTTTTTCATCCCCCCTTATCAGAGAAATTACGAATGGGAAATCGAACAATGCCATGTGTTTTGGGATGATTTAGTAAAAGTAGCCAAATCAAATTTAAACGAAAGAAAAACCGAGCATTTTTTCGGTTCTATTACATATTTTCAGACTGAACCTGCCTGCTTTGGCGACCCGTACAAACTTATACTGATTGACGGTCAGCAAAGAATCACGACTACGATGCTATTTCTTATGGCACTCAGAGACAGTCTGTCAGAAGACTCTGCAAAGAATTTCATCAACAGCAAATATCTTAAGAACAATAATATCACTGACGAGGGCGAATATAAAATCAAGCTCAAGCAGGTCGAAAGTGATTGGAAAATTTACAAAAAGCTTGTAATGAATGAAGATGTGGATGTCAAAGAAAAAGATTCAGACCTTTACAGAAATTATTTGTTTTTTAAAAACAAGTTCAAATCATGGACGAAAAAGACAGGTAAATCAGCCACACTTCTGATGGAAAAGGGACTCAACTTTTTCAGCGTAATTACTCTGGAACTGCAGCCAACAATAAATCCTTGGGAAAACCCGCAGGAGATTTTTGAATCTATGAATTCAATCGGAAAGCCGCTGTCGCTGGCGGACTTGGTTCGCAACTATCTGCTTCTGGGCAAAGATGCTGATACTCAGGAAAACTGGTACAGAAGATATTGGCTGAAGATGGAAAAAATGCTGCCCGGAAGTATCTCTGATTTTATTCGTGACTTTATGCAGGGAATAACAGGGACTGCTTTCAAGAAAGCTACTGAGTCTAACTATAAAGAGCTTTACAGCCAGTTCAAAACGACTTTTACCAGCTGGAATGCTGAAAAAATCCTGAAACAATTTGCTGATTATTCCACTGTCTATGCCTGTATCGTTTTGGGAAATTCTACAGGAAATGCAAAAATAGATGCTCTTCTTTGTGATTTACGTACGATTAACGTAACAACAGCCTACTCCTTTCTGCTGATGCTGCTTCGCAGGTGGAAAGAGGGTGATTTTTCTTCTGAAGAAATCATAGAAATTCTTGATGTTTTTAAAATTTACACCTACAGAAGAAGGATTATGAAGATTAATGCTGCAGAAAACAAAGGATTACCAAAACTTGTAAATAAGCTGGACACTTTGCAAAAAGCTAAGAATAAACGAAATGCTATGTTTGAGGTTGTTTCCAAACAAGATAACAGTATGCGCCTTCCGAATGATGTAGAAATAGCCAGAGAACTGGAAACAATGAACTTCTATAACTTTTCCTACTGCAGACTTATTCTTGCTATGGCGGAAGAGGCGATAACAAAAAATCGTCCTGACCTTTCAGATAAGAATCTGCAGACTGAACATATTATGCCGCAAAAGCTGAATGAGGAATGGGAAAAATCACTTGGAGAAGATTATGAAGCATTACATCAGGCCTATGTTAATACACTAGGAAACCTTACTTTGATTCGGCATAATCAACAGCTCGGAAATAAGTCTTTTACCGAAAAACAACAAGTTTATAAAAACAACTCCGGTCTTCAAATAGCTAAAACCATGATTACCGACAGTGAAATATGGAATGAAGAATCAATAAACAAAAGAGAAAAATGGCTGGCTGATGTCATCATGTTAAAAGTATTTCCAATACCGGAATCAATGAGAAGAACTAACAATTTTACTTCGGATAAAGGTCATCTCTCTTTTCTTGAACTGCAGTTGATTGGACACAACATCACCTTTATTGCCGACCCGTCTTATACTGCAACTGTTATCAGCAATAATGAAGTTGAATTTGAAGGAAAGAAATGGAAACTTTCTACCTTAACAAGAGAACTGTTTGAGAGAAAAGGCAAAACAAGAAAATCAGGTTCATACAGAGGTGCCGAATACTGGATGTACGATGGAATAAAACTGGCAGATATTATATAGAGAGAAAGGAAATGGGATTATGAAGACTGAATATGTGAGGGTTTTAGATTTTATCTCCAGCTCAAATCACACTTTTCGAATTCCAAATTATCAGTTGAATGTGATAAGTCAATTCCATGATATATCTGATACGTATAGAGATACTTTCTGGGATAAGATAGCGAATATCGTTGAATCAAATAAAAACGGTAATAATACAGAATATTTTCTGGGTACTGTTACTTATTATGAATGTCAGAATTCAGAACAGAATGAAATAATAATTGCAGATGGTTTTAAATACTATATTGCTATGATAATCTTTATTATCACCCTAGAGAAATTAATTGATAGATATCCTGAGTATTTATCTGATTCAGCAGATTTTATACTTCCGGAAGGTTTAAAAATTGACCATAATCTTCATGAAAGAGTTGAATATGCCATGAATCCGGCAAAAAAAGAACCATTATCCAGAGATAATTTTTTCTATTTTTCTGCTTATTTATCTAATGAAGCTGAAAAGTGGTTTGAATCAAAAAATAATTCACTAAAAGATTTGTTTGAATTTGGGCTGCAAAAAATTTTTATCCTTGCAGTTAAACTTGAACCAGACAAATATTCGTGGGAATCTCCACTTGAAATGTTCAGGATGGGGTTTTATACGGATACGCCGCTTCCATTATCAGAGCTTGTTAAAAACTATCTGTTTATGGGGTTGGACAGTGCTTTGCAGGAAAAATTATATAAAAAATATTGGTTAAAAATTGAAAAGATATTGCCAGACTATCTTTCTGAATTTATTAAAGACTGGATGATGGCAATATCTAAATACGATGACTTCAAAGAGTTTATTTATCTGCCTTATGAAACAGCTGATTATCAATTTTTTATAAAATTTAAAGGCAAATTCAAAAATACTGACAGGGATGATGTAGAAAAGGCTTTAAAACTATTGCTTGAATATTCAAGAAGTTATTCCTATCTCGTCTTTCAAAAATCAACCGGGAATAAGGAAATAAATAAATATCTGAAGAAACATCGGTTAAAGAATTTTTATGGTAAGAGATATGTTTTTTTAGAGAAAATAAAAGACTGGAAAGATGGAACCATATCTTATTATAGTCTTTGGAATTTTTTAGCATATCTTTAGATTATGCGCTATAAGTAGAAAAGCTCTTAAATTTTTAATTCGAATATTAATTTTTATGTAGATTATAATCAATAAATAAAGATTTAATCAGGGAAGGAAAATGAAATTATGAAATTTGATTATGTGATAGGAAATCCACCGTATCAGGAATCGTATCAAGGGGATTCAAATGGGGCTAATTCGGTTTATGATAAGTTTATGGATGCTGTCTATAAAGTTTCCATAAGAACAGAATTAATACATCCAGCAAGATTCTTATTTAATGCTGGCAGCACTTCAAAAGCATGGAATGAAAAAATGTTAAATGATAAAAATTTCAAAGTATTGCAATATGAAAAAGATGGAACTAAAGTTTTTCCCAATGCAGATATCAAAGGTGGTGTTGCTATTACTTATTACGATAAAACAAGAAATTTTCACCCTATTGGTATTTTTACTGAATTTAAAGAACTTAATGATATCTTACAGAAGGTGATAAATCATTCTAATTTTAAAAGTATAAACTCTATTGCAGTAACAAGTAGTGCTTATCATTTCACTGAAAACTTACACAATGATTTCCCTGATTTGAAATCACGAACTTATATTGATAAAAATGGGAAAGAGAAGCCATTGTTGAGCAAAAACCATGAATATGATTTAAAATCTAGTGTTTTTGATAAATTAACAGAAATATTTTTAGATAAATGTCCCGCTGATAAAGAGAACTATATTGAAATTTTAGGAAGAGACAAAACAGGAAGAAATAAAAAATTTATAAAAAAAGAATATGTTAGACATGTAAAAAATTTAGATGTTTGGAAGGTTTTTTTACCTAAAGCAAGTGGTAAAGGAGAATTCGGTGAAACTTTAACATATCCTACTATTGAAGGTCCGGGTGTAGGTGCAACTGAAACTTTTTATAGTATTGGGTTAAGTAAAAGTAAATTTGAAACAGAAAATATATTGAAGTATTTAAAAACTAAATTTTCACGAGCATTATTAAGCGTTTTGAAAATAACTCAAGATGTCAACCCCGGAAAATGGAAATACGTACCTCTCCAAGATTTTACCTCAAATTCCGACATTGACTGGTCTCAGTCAATCCCTGATATTGATAAACAGTTATATAAAAAATATGACCTGAGTGAAGATGAAATAAACTTTATTGAAACTCATGTCAAGGAGATGTCATAAAATGGCTGTACAAGCAAATATTCAAAACATTCCTATTCAGACAACTAGGGAAGTCATTTCTAAGATTTATGCTTATACCACTCCGGGAATAACCTATCATGACGGATGGACTAAAATTGGCTATACAGAAATGGATAACGCAGAAGACAGAGTCAAACAGCAAACTCATACAGCCGGAATAAAGTATAAGTTTGAATGGGCTTCGTCCGCCATATATGACCTTTCTACCAAAACATTTACAGATAAGCAGTTTCATCGTTTTCTTAGAAAGCGGGGGTTTAAACAGGAACCAAATCATGAATGGTTTGAAATCAATCCTCAGGACGCTAAACATGAACTTTATGAATTCAAGGAAAACAAAGGCGTTGCAAAATCCTTAAAAGGACCGGATATTTACACCCTTCGGCCGGAGCAGGAAGAAGCTGTAAGAAAAACCGCAGATTACTTTGCAGCTCATGGAAGCAGTCATCCTGAATTTCTCTGGAATGCCAAACCCCGGTTTGGAAAAACACTGGCTTCTTATGATTTAATCAAGCATTTGGATGTTCAAAAAGTCCTGATTGTAACCAATCGTCCTGCTGTTTCTACCTCTTGGTATAACGATTATGTCCAATTTTTAGGAACGGAATCTCACTTCTATTTTGTTAGTGAGGATTCCAATTTAAAAGAAAAGGAATTTTGCCTTACCAGAGAAGAATTCAACAGTTTTGCAAATGCCAACCGCAGACTTAATCCTAAACAAATCGAATTTGTCAGTCTTCAGGACTTAAAAGGTTCTGTTTATTTTGGAGGAACTTTCAACAAGCTGGAACATATAAAGACTACAAACTGGGACATGCTGATTGTAGACGAAGCCCATGAAGCTGTTGATACTCGGAAGACCGACAACGCTTTTAACAATATAAAACGAAGATATACTCTGCATTTATCCGGAACTCCCTTTAAGGCTTTGGCAAAAGGAAAGTTCAGTAATGATGCGATATATAACTGGACTTATGCTGATGAACAAAAAGCCAAGGAAGAGTGGCCAAAAGAAAGTGAAGAAAATAATCCTTACTTTAATCTTCCAAAACTAAATTTATTCACATATAAGATGTCGGATATAACCGAAAATAAAATCTCCGCTCATTCCAATGATGATGATTTTAGTGAATTTGCTTTCGATTTAAATGAATTTTTTGAAACCACAGGTACCGGAAACAACGTCAAATTCCGCCATGACAAGGATATAGATACATTTTTGGATGCATTGACAAAGAATGAAAAATTCCCGTTTTCCACTTCAGAATTAAGGGACGAATTAAAGCATACTTTCTGGCTGTTTAACAGAATAGACAGTGTAAAAGCCATGAAAAATAAGCTGGAAAATCATCCGGTTTTCAAGGACTATCATGTTATTTTAGCTGCAGGCAACGGTAAAACCGATGAAAATTCAGTTTTGGAAATTAAAAACTCCTATAACAGAGTACGTCAGGCCATCAAAACATACGATAAAACTATCACCTTGTCTGTTGGTCAGCTAACCACGGGAGTAACTATTCCTGAATGGACAGCCGTAATGATGCTGAAAAACATGAAAAGTCCATCTGAATACATGCAGGCGGCTTTCCGTTCTCAAAATCCTCATTTATTCAAAGACGGCGGAGTATTCAGACGAAAAGAAAATGCTTACGTCTTTGATTTTGACCCTGCACGAACTCTGGATATTTTTGAACAGTTCGCAAACAATCTGTCGGCAAATACTTCTGCGGGAAAGGGCAGTGAAGAAGAAAGAAAGAAGAATATTCGTATTCTTTTGAATTACTTCCCGGTTTACGGTGAAGGTGAAAACGGCAAAATGATAGAATTGGATGCTGCCAAAGTACTTACAATTCCAAGAAAGATTCGTTCAGTTGAAGTTGTTAAAAGCGGATTCAGGAGCAATTTCCTATTCGCCAATATCACAAATATTTTCAGCAGCCCTCAGACGACTCAGGATGTCATTCGTAAAGTAAAACTTAAAGAAGACAGTACGGGTTCCGGTAAAAAGAAAATGTCTGAAGAAGAATTATTTGATGAAGTTGATGATATCAATGTGGATGAAAACGGAGAAGCAGTTCCTGATGAAGGAGTAGTAATTGGTACTGCGACTGACATATTAGGCAGCAAACAAATTCAGGTGGTTGAGGAAGATGTTTCGAATAAAGTCAGTGACGGTTTTGAAGATATCCTGTCTAATCAGGACAATAACCCTCAAAATGCCGGTGAATTAATGAAATCAGCTGCTAATATGCATAAACAGGTCACAAAAGTAATCAATGACGGGGCTAAAGCCCTTAAAGACAATCTGAAAATACATACCATCAAAGAAGCAGAGGATAAATTAGGCCGAAAACTGACAAAATCAGAGCATAAAACTCTTGAGAAAAATATAGATAACGTATTTGATGAAAAAACTCAAAAGGCATCAGACCAATTCTCTCAGGATGTTAATGTACTTGCGGTAAAAACGCAGGAGGCATTAGACAGGGCTTCAACTCCAGATGAACAAAATAAGATTATAGAAAAATTGGATAAAGAACAGCAGAATTTAATAACAGCAATGACTCAAAAAATTCATAAAGGACTTAAAGAAGCAAGTCAGGAATCTGTAACTGCTATAACCCATTCTGTCGAAAAATCCAAAGAAGAAGCAAGAAAAGAAAATGTCATTGATGAAATTCGAAAGAGCCTCCGTGGATTATCTAAAACCATCCCTTCATTTCTTATGGCTTATGGCGAAACGGGAGTAACGCTGGATAATTTCGATAAAATCGTACCTGATGAAGTATTTCAGGAAGTTACCGGAATTACTTTGGAAGACTTCAAATATCTTCGTGACGGCGGAGACAGAATCAATCAGGAGACAGGCAAACTTGAACACTGGCAGGGAGGATTCTTTGATGAAATCGTATTTAATGATTCAATCAAAGAATTTATGAACACCAAAGATAAACTTTCCAATTACTTTGATGAAAGCCAGAAGGAAGATATATTTGATTACATTCCGCCGCAGCAGACAAACCAGGTATTTACTCCAAAAAAAGTGGTAAAAATGATGGTTGACATGCTGGAGGATGAAAATCCGGGTATATGGAGTGATTCAGCAAAGACATTTGCGGATTTGTATATGAAATCCGGCCAGTTTATTACTGAAATCGTTAAACGTCTTTATAACAATGAAGATATGAAGAAACAATTCCCGGATGACAAAGAAAGACTTCGCCATATTTTTGAGAATCAAGTATACGGCTTGGCTCCGACAGAAATCATTTACAGGATTGCTTTGAGTTACATCTTTGGATTTGATAAAACTTTAAATATAAATAAGAAACATTTTGCTAAACTCGATGCTTCTTT